>Ga0209013_10000043_pt1 | contig 81505 bp, 78 predicted proteins | sample Cruoilmetagenom2_FD_187291 | JGI IMG/M metagenome (GOLD analysis project Ga0209013, IMG submission 187291) | Oil polluted marine microbial communities from Coal Oil Point, Santa Barbara, California, USA - Sample 2 (SPAdes) (version 2) | ecosystem: Environmental > Aquatic > Marine > Oil seeps ... | reverse complement strand
AGCAAAGGTCGATTGGCGTGCGGAACAGCATTCGATACATTCGATAATCCAATCGAAATACCAGGGGGTGGATCCCATGCATACTGAAGCGTGCGTATCGCTTCGAGAAGCTCTGGGCAGTATTCCTGGCATCCCGACACCGTCAACACAAGCGGATCTATGATCAGATCCTCGACCGGGAAATCTATCTCTAAACAGCGAGGGATAAGTTTCTCAAGAGCGATCATCACCCTTTCATCAGCACTGACCGGTATTCCACCTTTTCCCATCGTCAGGGCGACCAGCTTAGCATTGTATTGCTTCGCCAGAAGAGGTACTTTTTCGAGCCTCTCTTCTTCGGCTGAGGTCGAATTTATGATCGGCTGCGCCTTGGTCACCTTTTTCAAGCCAGCCTCGATACCCATGATATTGGTACTGTCAAAACTAAGCGGTACATCAACCACTGCCTCGACTGTTTCTACCATCCAGGGAAAAACCTCTTCCCAGTCCTTCTTCCTGGGGCCAAGATTCAGGTCTAGGGCTTGAGCTCCCGCATCAACCTGTTTTTTCGCCAACGTCTTGAAAAATTCGCGGTCTCGATCCTTCAGAGCTTCCTTAACCTGGCTTGAAATGATGTGAATATTTTCTCCAATGATATACATGTTACCCTTCCCTTTCAAATTAGTTTATCAAAACCGTTTACTGGATTTCATCTCCCGCAAGTTCCTTTTCTACAGATGGAAAATTCGAGAGGTCAGTGTGAGGCAAGAACAAAGCCGACATGAACGCTTCATAAAATGTATTGTCAGCCGACAATTCAATATACGTCATACGAGAGGCAATTTCAGTGATTCGTTCCCTAGTTTCTTGATCCAACAGCGCCTTATAAGCTCCAAGTACGGAAGTGTTTCCTAGAAAGTGAAATCTCTCCCAGGGCATATCCGGCAGCAATCCAATTTGAACCGCTTTCTCCACGTTTATATACTTCCCGAAAGAACCTCCTATAAGCATTTGTTCTGTCATTTCCAGGGGCACACCGACACTCTCAGCCAGAACTCGATATCCTGCGTAAATTGCCCCTTTAGCACGCAGTAGATTGTCGATATCCACAGCCGTTATCCGAACGTCCTCTCCATGTTCGGCCTCATCGCTCCAGGCTATGACATACTCCATGCCATGTTCGCCATCACGGATCCTTTCGGTTCCCAATTCGCCCCGTAGGTTTCCGGCTTTATCAACAACTCCGGTCATGAACATTTCCGCCAGCAACGATATTAAACCGCTGCCGCACAAACCCCGAGGTTTTCGACCTCCAATCACACGGAAAGTGGGTTCGTAGGTCTCGCCGTTGATCCACACTTCTTCGATTGCACCCTTAGTAGCCCGCATTCCGTCGAGAACACCGGCCCCTTCGAAAGCGGGTCCCGCTGAACACGCACAGGTTACGAGCCACTCACTGGTTCCCAGTACAATCTCACCATTTGTACCCACATCCATAAACAAAGTCACCTTATCGCTATCACACATACCCGAAGAGAAAACACCTGCCGTAACATCTGCACCCACATAGCTTGCTACCCCTGGGAGACAATCCACTATTCCTCCAGGATTGATCTTCAATCCAAGTTCAAGGGCTGTCATTACTGGTGGATCGTTTACCGCGGTGATAAACGGGGACAGCCTGATTGATGTCGCTGGTATAGAAAGCAACAGGTGAATCATGGTGCTGTTGCCAGAGAACGTTGTTTTGACGATATCGAAGGGCGTTATTTTCAATCCCCCTGCACGTTTACAGGCAATATCCAACAACCCATGGATTGTATTAAATACCAATTCTCGTAGTTCATCACCACCATTGTCCTTGCTGGCATATACAATACGAGAGATCACGTCTTCGCCGCGCGCGATTTGTCCATTGTAATCCGAGACCTGTACCTTCACCTCCCCTGAGACCAGGTCAACGAGCCAAACTGTAACGGTGGTGGTACCAATGTCGATTGCTGTTCCCCAGAGAGGTTCATCATCTGGTACATGCCCTGGGAGTAAGTCAACCAGACGTGAAACCAGTCTTTCGCTCTTCCCATTTTTTCGGACATCGAGAATGGCCGTTACTCGCCAATTATCTTCCCGTAAAGCTGTACCTAACTTCCGAATTAACGGCAATGTGACTGCCACATCTTCATAACCAGCCTGCTGGCGGAGAGCAATCAATAATCGATTGTAATCATCTGTTTGATCATCCATACTGGGTGGATCCAAGGACAATCTGGCCCTGCGTACTGTTTGATCTCTCAGGTAGTCGTAGCCAGGAGGCACAATTACATCAGCAACGGTTCGGTCTGTCGCTAATCTGCGCTCAATTTTTTCTTGCGGTGGAACTATCACAGAGACATCCCCCTCCACGACCGTCTGACAAGCTAGGGCGTAACCCTTTTCGACGTCCGCCGTAGAAAGGCGCAGCGTACTGCGACGGCGTGCCGCACCAGATTCAATCTGAACGACACACCGTCCACAGCGACCTTGCCCTCCGCATGGCTGCATAATCTCTATTCCGGCCTTTCGCGCCGCATCGGACAATAAAGTACCTGTCTGGACGCGCACAGGCTCCGAAGCTATGTCAAAATTTATTTTATATTCAGCCATGCTAAGCGATATGGTTTATATATTCAACAATGTAGTTGTATCGCTCTCCTTTATATAACTATATAGCGTGTTCCAAATATTTTGGTATATCGACCGCTTCGCGCGGCCCTACCTTAACTTCCCACTCTGGCAGTTCTTCCTCCAATTCACCTGACAGAACAGCAACATGGCCTGGCAGCACGATCTTCTTCTGACTGACTTTATCGGTAAGATTGAAGGACTTAACAGACTTCGCAATCCTCTCGGCGTCAAACTTTCCAGCCGCCCAGGCAGTCAGCACACTCATACCTTCCGAGTCGGTTACTAAAAGCCATGCACGGTTGCCCGATCCTTCGACTTCATTTGCGACACTGAAATAAGTGATACTGAAGTTCGTCGTCACCAGGACCGGGTCTTCGGGTTTGGGGTCATTTATTTCATATACGCCCGGTTGGACCTGGATTGGTTTTTGGGGATCGGTGTAGATATTTTCGCGTAAGACCAGCAGAGGATAGGCAGTTTCGGGATTGAAGTGATCCAGTACGATATAGCTGCTGTATTTCCCGATCGCTTGGGCGGCCAACATGACCTCTCGATCTGGGTCACCCACATCGCCTGGAAAATTAATTATCGGATATCCAAGTGGTCGGAAGTTTTTCTTCAATGCCATACGCCGGCTGGATGTGTTGGCAATCAGGGTGCCGTAAAAACCTCGTTGAGTGGGAGCCAGCACCAGGTCCTGAACGCCTGCATCCGTCAGATTACCAGTCAGGTCTACCATGTCATCGACTGAAGCTGCCTCCACGGATAAAACAGCGCCGTATTCCTTGGTTAATTCTGCCATTGCCTCCCAATTATTTAGATTTGCGCTGCATAACAGCGGCTTTTCATCCTCGCCTAACTCCGACAATCCCGCCTTCAAGTTATCCACATCTCCAATAAGGACCAGCGGCTTATGGCTGACTTCTCTTACGGCAGCGACCGCCTTGGCAAAGTCACCACCATTGGCCTGAACCGCGAATCCGCTCATCGATAATTCAATGCCAACATAATCAACCGCGTATCCATCAGCCGGGGTCACCAGTTCTTTGATCTTGTCCGGAGATTCGTTGTCATAAAGACGTAGAAATAACCCGGGGCGGCTGTAAAAAGTTTTTTCATGCCTGAACATAACAACTTCATTGCCGGCCTTTACTTCGTTGCCATTAGAACTCATAGTGATCGGTCGAACCGGTGGCGCCGCTGCTTCGGAGAGCTGTTCATTTGCTTCCTCGCTAACATGGGGGCACAGGGACAATTCGACTTGCTTGGCTGCCAGCTTCATTGCAAACGCCAGGCAGGTTGGAAATCCGCAATCCTTGCAATTAGTCTGCGGAAGCATCTTGTAAATTTGAATGCCTGATAGAGCCATATTTTTTCTCCCAGATCCGTACAGCGTACTGCGAGTTAATTGCTCAGCACGCTATACGGATAATGTCTAATAATCCTAACAATCTCTCATTCTTTGTTCGAAAGATCAGCGATAGCCTCTCGCGTGCGTTTTAAACTCTCTGGATGGCGAAGAACCACGATATTGGCGCCCGATTCTACGAGCATGACAGATGTGACCGTCTCCCAGGTTATCGCTCGTTCCCGCCAGTCACCCCATTCCTCTGGAACGCCCTCCCCGACTTTCGCTTCCTTCGCTTTCCAGCACTCTTCGCCTGGTGTTACAAGCATCGGCATCTGGGTCATACTGTCGCCCTGAAGAGCGGCTAACCGGAGGCGTTCCATGACGGAATAACCATATTCAAAGCCGTATCCCAATGCACCGGTCGTTGGGTCCATGATGATCTGATCTAACGGCATTCCCATATCGTTTATCAGAATATTCAGCTGTTTCGCCAGATTGACATCCATCGCTGTGCGTGCATTCACGAGGTGACCGTTTGCCATCGCGGACGCGACGATCGTGCGGTAGTTTTTATCTTCACACAGACCCAGTAACAGGCGCTCCCCTTTGAATTCGTCAGCGACTGCCACCATGAGATCGTTATCAATCTCAGCTTGTCCAGGACCGAAAACGACCAACGGCAGTCCACTGGATGATAGAACCGCCCGAACAGCCTCGACGGCTTGCTCCGGGGTTGTCTGGTTGCCATCCGCATCGGTCAGGGAGAGTCTAAGCAATATCAAGTCCGCACCAGAGTTTTCAACTGCTTTTGCCCAATCGGCCGTGTTATTTACTACATCTCCCCAATCTTCTATCAGCACCTCAGACCAGTCATCCGGCTTCCGGTCCTTGATCTCTATCGCGACGATTGTGGGATTCGGCAGACTACCTTCAAAATCCATGAACGGCATGGCAGTCTCCCCACCCACTACGACAGTTTTAGTCCTTGTGCCGCCTTCATCTTTCGTTGCTCCAATTGTAACTTCGCGAACTTGACCGGTCCATTGTTCTTTGAGCAGCTCTGTTTTTGTGCCCTCGGCTAACCAGGGTTTATCGGGAAGCAGCTCATCTTTTGGTTCTTCGACGGCCTGTTCTGTCGAGGGAGCGGGCACGGGAGGGAGTTTTTCGCTGACATCAGGTGCTGCTGCGACTGGTGCCGCAGGAACCTGCTGTGATTCCGCGTCAATTCCACCCAGTTCAGCCAGAGCTGCAACCAAAGCCCTACGGAGCATATCAACTGCTTTTTCCGCCCCATCGACCGGGACCGTACCTGGAGCGGCTGCCACTGGAGCTGGAGGCGGAGCAAATTCTTCTTCCGCAAGCGTGGGTTGCTCGGAAACAGCTTCTTCTGCTTTTTCTTCCGCCTCAGCCATAGCAGCTTCAACAACTGCCTCTGCCTGGGCAATTACCTCATCAGCAGGTTCTTTCTCTTGAGGCTCTTTTGCTTCCATAGGCCCCATTTCTAGTGCCGGATGTTCTTTTTCTTTCAACCAGGCTTCCAGTTCTTCGACAGTTGTAACGGTCGTCCCATCAGCAATCAGATCCACCAGGTCAGGTATGCCTTCACGTTCAGCCGAAGCGAGGAACTCATCTGCCATTGATTGTTTGAGTATGCTGCTCATCCAAACAACACGTTTGAAACCGCCGTCTGCCGATATGAACTTCGGGCTGGCCAGGTAGAATTTTCCTACTCCCATAACACCAGGAGTCTGCAGCCCGCCACCAGCGATTCCTGCCAGGGTGCTGAATGTCATACCTGCTGGAGTCATACCAGTATCTTCTCTACTGACAACCATAACCCCATTAACCTCTGGGATAACCATCACGATGCACTCAAAACATCCGCAAGCGGTCATCGGGTTTTCCATAATAGAGTACATCGCGATTTCCTGCACAACGCCGTGCGAGCCCTGGTTAGCATATTCGTTGGTTCCTTGCCAGTAACCAGCATCCATATCGATACTCTTGCCAAGCTTGATAGGTTGGTTCGGCCCGGTTGGATTGATACTGAACGAAGCTTTGCAATCGAGCCAGTTATAGGCGCCGCACAACCCCAATCTCTCAGGGCTGACCACACAAACGTGGTCTGGAGCGAACGACTGGCACAGTGTGCAGGAATAAAATTCCTCCACTTTATCATCTGTCAAATCAGCCAGGCGTTTGTTGCGAAAATCGTACGCATCCCTTGCTTTCGCCAACCAAACCTTGATTTCATCCGGATCGGTGAGAATCTTAACCTGAACTTTGTCTACGATGGCGCCAAAGTCGTTCTTTAATCGAGCATGCAGTATTTTTCCAAAATGCTCGAGTGTGAACCCTTTTTCAGCCGCTTCGTTCGATATCCTTATCCACGCAATATCGCGCTGACCGATGTGCTGGATACCCGAGCCACCATTGACGAAATAATGAATTTGGCGTTCAAGGACAGGTTCGAAATCTTTCTGCATCTGCCTACCAGCCACTTCCACCAGGATCCCCATGTCCATACTGCCTTTATCGTCCAACTCTTCAAATCCGGGTCCAATGACATCTATTTTGCCATCCACGACCTCATCAAGATCAACCATCTGTAAAAATTCGAAGCAACGAGAATACTTACCACCGAATTCCACTCTCATATCAGCTTTGCGAACCACTTCACCTTCGAAAGCTGATCCATATGGCACTGGCACCGGCACTTCAGCCATCTGTATCTTGACACCGCGCACCTCGATGCACTTTTGCACCAGACGCTCAGCACGCTCGAGATCATCTTTACCATCGATTTCTTCGAAAGGCAGCGAAACAACATGTTCGTACCTGGTGATACCAGTCGGCAATATCTCAGGGATGACAGTGTCCGCTATGACGGGGAAACCAAAATTGATCGCTCCGGCTGCGGCGGCATACTTCAAGTCATCCACTTCTCCAAGAGCGAGTACGAATGCAAAAACTCGCTCCCGGTTATAAAGCAAGATATCGCGCGCCTGACCTGCATCAAGACCACCGAATGTCAGGGCTGAACGAGTGGCAAAACCCAGGGCGTAAATTGCGCTGATCGTATCCGTTCCAAATGGAACTGTGTACGTGTCATACCCAAGTTCGACGCCCTCTTCAGCCAGTTGGTGGATGATGCTGCGTCCATTTACATTCCCCGAGAGAAATGTCAGGATATTGCGTTTCTGCAATTCCCGGATTATCTTTACAGCGACTTCATTAGATTTCGCCGCGCCTACGATAGCAGCAAAACCAGGCATACGACCATCTACCAATTGGATGCCCCAGGAACGTAATTGGATATCATCAATCGGGCCGTTCAAATGACCTACAAGGCCATCACCGTTGTCTGAATAGGCAGTTCCTCCAGCCAATTCAAATCCAGGCATTGGTTCTGGCTGCAAGCCATAAACAAAGCGTATAGCCTCAATCGTCTCGGCAGCGAGCAAAGTAGCCATGCCGCTGTCCAAGGTTTCTCCCAGATATGGGGTCCAGTGTTTTTGTGATGGAACGGGATGCAGAAGCTGACGCGCGCGTAAAAGTATAGGCTCCAATTGGCTAAGGGACTCTATCTTCTCACCTGTCATTCCATAGATAGTTGGCAAGAAATAAGCCGTATTTGGAAAGGACACTTGAGTATCGGCACCTTTTTCAACCAACGCATTCTGAAGCATAAACTCTGCCTCAGACACCAGTGCATTCGCACCTCGTATCGCTCGAGTAGCAATATAACGAGACATTTATTTACCTCCTAAAAACCCTTCCCTAATCAGCCGCTACGCCGTAAATTGCTGACCGGCGTTCCGATAACGGTATCTGTTCCAATTCAAGCATGCGCCCATCACCACTTTCGCCAAATCGTTCTGGGTCGTACGCCGGCAGCCCCAGGTCAGCGCGTTTTTGATCGATATGCTCCAAAGTCTTGCGGACCATCTCATCCGGATCAGGGATGAACTCCATCTTTCCGCCATATAACTCTTCCCATCCTTCACTGATGTATCGGGAGACTTCATCACTGTCAGAAACTCTATCCGGCATGCCACTTATCGGTGATGATCCCCCAAAGATAACGTACACACCGGAAGCAACACAATATGTACCAATTGAAAGTGCTTTCTCACTCATCCATTCCGGAGCGAGGCCAACCGCAGGCACCTGGTCAATATCATCTCCCAGTCCACCTTCTTCAACAACCTGGGTCAGCACTGTTAGAATACGGGAATTATCAACACACGAACCCATGTGAAGTACCGGTGGTATGCCGATGGTTTCACAGATTTCCTGCAGTCCAGGTCCGACTTGATTAAGTCCCGCTTCACCCAGCAAGTGCCCCAATTTGGCAGAAGCGATTGCACCACAGCCAGTCTCCACAATCAAGACATCTTGCTTGAGAAGCTGTTCTGCGACATATGTATGCAGGTAATCTTGGGTGCTGCGCGGGTTGTTACAACCCACAACGGCAGCAACGCCTCGAATTCGCCCGGACATGACGGCATCATTGAGAGGCCGGAAAGATGCGCGATAGGAACCTCCAAGCATATAGTTAATGTATTCGTGCGAGAAGCCAGGGATCAGGTCTTCGGTATAGTCAGGTATTTGAATGGCGCCACGGTTCTTATAATTATCTATCGCTGTGCGAAGGATGTTCTTGGCAATCGTCAACGCATGGTGTTCATCAAACTCAATGTGCATTGCGCCTTTGATTTTTACCTTCGGTGATGTAGTGATAATTTGTGTATGGAAATTACTGGCCAGATCAGTTAAGGCTTGCATAATGCACTGCACGTCTACAACCATGGCTTCAACAGCACCGGTTAAAATGGACAGCTCCTGATGCAGGAAATTACCCGCTGCGGGAATCCCCTGGCGCATTAGAATTTCGTTCGCTGTGCAGCATATCCCCGATAAAGCGACGCCTTTTGCCCCAGCGGCTTTCGCGTATTCGATGATCTCGGGGTCCTGGGAAGCAGCTACCACCATTTGGCTCAGAGTTGGTTCATGACCGTGGACTACTACGTTTACCATATCTTCTTTTAAAACGCCAAGATTAGCTTGTCCCAGGATCGGAGCTGGTGTGCCGAACAGGATGTCTGAGACATCTGTCGCAATCAAGCTTCCTCCCCAGCCATCCCCAACCGCGGTTCGTACAGCATGCTGCAAGATATGCTCGGGATCCTGGTCATCACCGATATGTGTCCGGTGCAAACTTTCCACGACCTCCCTATCGATCCCTCTCGGCATCACACCTGTTTCTTCCCACAATTTCTGACGCTTCTCAGGTGCACGGATGACTGGAATCACCTTGCCCTTCTGCTGACCAAATTGGGCGATGTATAGGTCCGCCAGGTCATTAGCAATCTCCTTTGGGGATCGATTTTCTATTGGGATATCGTAATATGATGCTACCGTTCGTAATTTAGCCACATCACGAATCGTGTACCCTTCAGCTTCATCGTTCGCAACAGCCTTGAGAGTAAACGCCATATCACGCCCGTGATCTGAGTGAGCAGCAGCACCAGCGGAAATCGCACGGATAAAGTTGCGTGCCTGGATGGTATCAATCGTCGCACCACATACGCCAGTCTGACCGTCCTTCGTCAAGCGGCAAGGTCCCATGCTGCAAATTTTGCAGCACATACCTGCCGAACCTATATTGCATGGCACCATATCATCGGCTCGATGGAAAGCAGTACCAATGCCAAGTTCATCAGCCCTATACAGCATCTCTTGGGCAGCCGGGTCTATCGTTCGCTCTTCTTGTGTCCTTTGCTTCTTTGCCATCTATTAGTCCTCCATCGTGGTCTTAATGACGCCCACACCAGGACAGTTCCACAGCGGCCGCCCTGATTGATTAACTTCTTGTGCAAAGCTGATCATATCCTGAGCTGTCTCGTATATTTCCGTATGGCGGAAATATGAGGGTGTGTCTTCAGCCAGATATGCCGCCTCACCAGCTTCAACTGGCAGGGATAATCCACCAAGATATCCTGCTTCACCCAGCTTGGTTTCCAGTGCATTTATGTCGACTTTTTCTGGATCAAAGGTGATTTCGACGGCACCAAATGCGCTGCTGGCGTAAACATCTTCTACGCCAGGCACTTCGAATAAAATTCGACGTACTTCAATAACGTGATGATCAGCAAACATCATTGGCACATTTATCGTTATATTTTCCACGAATATCCTCCTCGTTCAATAGTGTTTAATTCTTTTGCCCAGAATAAAATTTCGTTCATTGCGTTATAAACTCAACGTTGTTCGTTTTCTCCTTTCTAATTCAAATAAAAAAGCCTAACCCAGAAAAATAATTTCGATGATCTGGGCAGGCTTTTTGGATCATTTATATACCCTATTCTTGTCAATTTAATATTCTTTGATGATATGGAAGACACCATTAAGGCTACCTGTAATATAGAAACTACATAAAGTTCAATCCAAAGCCTTTTCCTGAGGATTGATAAGTCACTTATAGCAAACTTGTATTCTTATGACAAGTGACAAATATTACTATTTATATGAGGTTATTCGTCTTGATAAAATGAACTTTGACAGGGTTCAACCCGAATCACCCATTTGATGATGTATTTTCACGCCCAGACGCATTCCACCACATCCAAAACAAACCCGGTATAACGGTTAATACTGCCATGATGACCATTAGTCCGGATAAATCTATGAATGTACTATCCAAGATCCAGCCGGTCGCAGCTGTACCAACGGCACTCGCCAAAGTAAAAACTGCAAATTCTGTTGAAAATACTCTGCCCCTGTATTGATTAGGAACGATTTGTAATAACAATTGTGTGGAGAAAACCCAATTGACTCCTGTAGCAATCGCTCTCAAAAACAATCCAAACAGTACTACAACAAAACCCCACATGGGTGCTATGATCAACATTCCAACCACACATACCAGGTATGCCGCTCCAATTGCGATCCGCAGCAGCCGGTCCCTGTCACGAGTAAATTTTCTCGCAACAATCGGGCCTACTCCAGTGCCAATTCCAGCTACCGCGTACATAAGACCGAGGCTAATGCCGCCCCCCTCACCAATTACATAAACATTTTCGGCAAGGACTACCTGAACTATCTGAAACCCTCCACCGACAACCAGAGCAATGGCGCCTTTTTGCAATGAGATTATCAACACATCGCTCTTCGCAAATAAATATTTAATGCCATCTGCATATTGTTTTAAACCAGCAGCCAGGCTTCTCCCTGCATCGGCTAATTCCATAGTCGGAGTGTAACGTATGACTGATAAAAGTAGAGCTGATAAAATGAACGTTGCTGAATCGATGATGAACGCAGGATAAATTCCCCAACCACCAGCAACAATACCGCCCAGTGCAGCCCCTAATGAAAGCATAACAGACCATGTAGCGGATCCTAACGCGTTTGCGGCACCCAACTCATTTTCGCTAACGACATCCGGCAATATAGCATTACGCGTCGGAAAGAAAACTCCGCTGATGCCCATTTGTATAGCAGTCAGGACATATAGCAGCCAGATATTACCACTGTCGCGAACGAAGAGAAATCCCAGTACGACTACCGCTCTTGTGATATCGGTGATGATAAGGATAGATTTCCTGTTGTAACGGTCCGCAACCACACCTGCGAACGGACTGACCAGGAAAGGTGCTAACATTCTTACAATGAACAGTCCCCCAATAGCGAGACCCGAATCAGTAAGCTGCGAAATCAAAGCAGCCGAAGCAATCAGATTGAACCAATCACCAAACAGGCTGACAATCTGCCCCAGCCATAAATAGCGATAATTCCGGTTCTCCCGAAGGAGTTCACCATAGCCAATCGATTCAGACATCACCCTGACTCAGAAAAGAAATAACCTGCCAAGCAGGCAGGAGAAAAATGTGTACAACACATACCTGTATGTCCTCAAAAGAAGTGGGTCAAAAAGGTATGTGATTGAATGGAGATTTCCCACGCCACGAACTGATTATACACCGGCAGGCATCAAGTTCTGCCAGCGAAGTATGTTCGATGTTTTCCACATGAAAATCCGGCTAAGAAGTCTCCCTTCATTTTCTCCTATTTCTGTCTCACAAGTTCTGACACACTACGCGCTTGTTTTAAGTTTGCTAATCACTTACAATATATACAATTCTTCATTCTCAATATCAATTACGTTTAACGTTTTGGGAGGGAATTCGCAATTGGATATTATTAAAGTTGCAGGAACTTCTCGTACCTCTGCAGTGGCGGGTGCAATCGCAGGTATTTTTCGCGAGAATAAGCGAGCTATTGTTCAAGCAATAGGCGCAATAGCTGTAAATCAGGCTGTAAAAGCCTTGGCTCTATCAAGAGCGTATCTTCAAGAAGACGGATACGATGTGGTATTCATAACAGAATTTGTGGATATTGAGATAGAAGATAAAATTCGAACAGCAATGAGATTCACTGTTGAGCCACGATAGCCTATATATTTGTATAGAGTTTTATATCATCGGGGGATAAAAAAATGATGTTGTGGTGTACTTGGGAGACCGAATACCTGGAGGCGTTGGAAACAGCATTTGCTGAAATAAATATACATTCGGGTCTGGTATCGGAGCTGACGCCTGAAGAGAACATGTACAAAAATTATGAAAATTCTGGCCAATTAAATAATTAGAGCCCCGAGAAATAAATGTGTGACTCGTCTCGGGGCTCCTTTGAGGCAGCGACAATGTCTCAAACTTACGTCACCGCCATATCTATTTTAGCAAATTATTCAAGAAATTGCAATACGTTTAGTAATTTTTAAGGTTGATGGAAAAATATTAGTATTTCAGTTTTTGGGTTGTGGCGAGGGAGGGAATTGAACCCACAACCAAGGGCTTATGAGTCCCCTGCTCTACCGTTGAGCTACCTCGCCATGTAGAAAGCGCAGGAAATGTTACTATGCTCCATTTGTTTTGTCAACCGAAATGAGTTTAAGTAGACTCACAGGTTACGCCCAACAATATATGCAGAGAGTTCTTCTAAAGCACGGCGTTCCTGACAATCAGGCAGTTCTTCAAGATACCCCGCCCCTCTGTCAACATAACGGTTTGCTTCCTCCAATGATCTTTGTATTGCGCCGCTCATTTGAATTGATGTCACCACTCGATCAATAATTACATCGCTATAGTACTTGCCATCAATAATCGAACATAAATCCGGATCGTCCGGATATTCTTCAAGGTAAAAAAGGACCGGCAGTGTGATCAAACCTTGTCGTAGATCACTCGCCACCGGCTTGCCAACCGTCTGCTGTTCGCCAGTAAAATCTAGTACATCGTCAACAATTTGAAATGCCATACCAATTTGATAACCAAACAATCGGGAGTTATTGACAAGATTATCGTTCACCGGGCTTAGATACGCTGCCGCCGTCGTGGCCAACTCGAACATCGAAGCTGTTTTAGCATAGATCCGTTTTTCGTAATGCTCCCTCTCGGCTACGCCCTGACTGGAAAACATCTGTACAAGCTCGCCATTTACTATCGCTGCTAACGTATCTGCAAAAATGCGCATAACTTCGACTGAGTCCGTCTCGGCGGCCATTTTCGCTGCCCTTGCAAATATGAAGTCACCCGTCAATACTGTCGCAGCTGGAGACCACTGAGTGTTTAGAGTTGCTATCCCCCGTCTAAGTGATGCTCCATCGATCAAATCGTCGTGAACCAGGGTCGCAGTGTGCAGTAATTCGATTGCAGCTGCAAGCTTGACGAGTTGCTCAGATTTGGCGCCCAACATGCATCCAGTAAGCAGTGCTACAGCCGGTCGTATGCGCTTCCCGCCAGACGAGAATAAATGCTGCAATGCCACCTCCAAATCAGGATGGTGATCTGAGGTCAGCGTTTGCATTTGATCTTCGACCCTGACCAAAAGATCCTGGACAGGATCCAGAAAGTTTACAGTAACATATGAGTCACTCACCAGTTGAATAACCTCTCAGCGTTTTTTGATGTTGTCTCCACAACAATATCATAAGGCTTGTTGTGCAGTTGTGCGGTTTTTTCTGCTACATATTTCACATATGCAGGTTCGTTCCGTTTACCTCTGTGTGGATGAGGAGTTAGAAATGGTGCGTCGGTTTCTATCAGCTGCCGTTCCAAAGGGGTAGATGCAACTACTTCCCTCAGGATATCTGCATTACGGAATGTAACCGGACCCGTTATTCCCAGATAAAAGTTGAAATTTCCTACACGTTCCGCAGTTAGGCTATCACTGCTGAAGGAGTGTAAAACACCCGGTCTTGCTATTAGCTCAGAGTCGTTAGAATTCAGTTCATATACCCATTCAGTCAAAATTGAGACGATATCATCAACTGCACGCAGATCATCCAGGCTTGCATTTCGGGAATGGATGACGACTGGAAGTGCAAGCTCAGCTGCCAATTCGAGTTGATCGCGAAACACCTGCTTCTGGAGCTCTTTCGGAGCTCGATCTCGATAATAGTCAAGTCCAATTTCGCCGATTGCTACAACTTTGGTCTCGGCAGCCATGTCAGAGAGTGATTTTATAGTGTCACGATCCCATGATAAAGATTCATTCGGATGTACACCAACCGCTGCGTAAACTTCTTCAAAAGATTCAGCCAGCATCACCGCTTCATGGCTGCTGTCCCTATCGACACCGGGGTTTAGGATACGAACCACACCTGCCTCGCGGGCGCGATCCAAAACCAATTCCCGGTCACCTTCGAAAGCCTTAAAGTTTAAATGACAATGTGTATCGACCAGCAATTAATCAATTCCTGCCACGCGCAGTCCATCAGCGATAATATCATTAACCCGATCTTGATGGGTCGTCTCTGTGTAAACACGGATGATTGGTTCAGTTCCCGAAAAACGAATCAATAACCACCCACCATCTTCTAAATTGAACTTATAACCATCTATCGTTACCAGGTCGACTACCTTTAAACCACCTAAATGTTCAGGTTGTGCTTTTATGATCCTTTTTTCTTTCTCCTGCCTGTCGCCTGAAAATTGGGTGTCGACCCGGTGATAATAATGGGCGCCTACCTTAGAAAATAACAGATCCAACAATTCCGACGGAGTTTTACCCAACCTGACCATCATATCCAAAAAGTACAGTCCAGCCAGGATTCCGTCGCGCTCAGGAACGTGATTCTGAAACGCATAACCTCCTGATTCTTCGCCACCAATCATGGCATTTGTTTCTATCATTTTCGGCGCGACATACTTGAAACCCACACCGGTGTTATGGACCGGTACAGAATATATCTCTCCTAATTTGTCGAGCATGGTAGTAGTTGACAGAGTCTTAACAATGGGTCCCCGCATACCACGCACTTCAAGCAAATAATACGCTAACAAGCCATATGCTCTCAACTGATCAATAAACTCTCCGTTCTCATCCCCAAAGCCAACCCGGTCAGCATCACCATCATTGATAATTAATACATCCGCATCCAATTCCGTCGTTTTTTGAAGACCGACGTCGATGTTGGGCCGAATGGGCTCGGGTCGTTTCATCTCCGGGAAAATCGGGTTTCGAATGTTGTGTATTTCCACCACTTCCGTTTTGCCACCTGCTAATAGATCGGTGAACCAACCAGCGCCGTTTCCCCACATGGGATCCACAAGAATTTTTAATCCGGCTTCCTTGATCGGTTTTACGTCAACGAGGCGAAGCATCTGCGCTTTGTAACTGGGCGCCGGATCGAACAATATCACGCGCTCATCATCAATAGCTTTATTGATATCTCCCCTCTTAACAGATTCTTCAGTAGCCGGGATGCGGCTCTCTATGTCCTTCAAACCATCCGGATCGATAGCGCCACCAAATTTATCTCGAACTTTAAATCCATTATCCGCAGGGGGGTTGTGTGATGCGGTAATATTAACCGCGCTCACCGCCTGTTTATCCACAACTGAATATGAGATAGCCGGCGTCGGGGTTGCCTTATCTGTGAGATAGACCCGCAAACCGTTAGCGACCATTACTTCAGCTGCAGCGGTCGCAAATGCCTCCGATTGAAAACGCTTATCATAGCCTAAGACCACCCACTCATCCGTATACCCTTTTGCGACCAGGTAATCAGAAAAGCCTTGCGTACAACGGCGAACATTCGCAAACGTATAATTTTCGGCAATTTTCCCTCGCCATCCATCTGTACCGAACACAATTTGATTGGGCATTGAACCTCCGGAGAAGTGAAATGATTGATAATGTGCCATATTATAACAAGGTATATGAGAGGCAGGTAGGGATTTGTCTAAATTGTACAAATTTTCCCTTTTTTACCTTTTCTACCGATTGCAGATTCTGCAATTCTGTCGTATAAAGGTTATTCACCAGGAGTTGAGATTTCATATTCACCTGAGTGTCAACCATTGAAGACTCGTGGTATATTGATTTAATTTTCAGTACGCTTGGCTATCCGAACAAATAATTTTTGGAGGAGACATTAAATGGGCGAAAAATTTGTTGCATTTCAGGGTGAACCGGGAGCTTATAGTGAAGCTGCTGCTCTCGAATTCTTCCCGTCCAAAATTGAGACGGTACCGTTTCATTCATTTGGTGATGTTTTCAACGCAGTCGAAAACAAGAAATGCACCCATGGTCTGCTCCCAATAGAAAATTCCCTCGCGGGCAGTATTCATCGAAATTACGATCTGATGCTCAGACATAACCTTCACATTATTGGAGAATATCATTATCGAGTAAAGCACTGTTTGTTAGGTTTGCCTGGAGCCGCGCTGGACGATATAAAGCAAGTTCATTCCCATCCTCAAGCGCTTGCACAATGCGAAGCAAGCCTGAGCAAGCTCCAAATAGAAAGAGTTCCTGAAGCCGATACAGCCGGTAGTGCCAGGATGCTGAGTGAAAAGCGGGATATCCATGCTGGCGCGCTCGCTTCTAAACATGCAGCTGAAGTGTATGGATTAGAAGTACTTGCTGAGGATCTGGAGGACAATCCGGAGAACTATACCCGCTTCCTGGCACTCGCCACACACACGATACCCATGGATGAAACAAATCGTGAAGAATATAAAACCTCGATCGTCTTCAGTTTGCAGAATAAACCCGGATCCCTATTTAAGGCACTCAGTGTATTTGCGCTGCGCGATATCGACCTGACAAAAATTGAATCTCGTCCTATCCAGGGAAAGCCCTGGGAATATCTGTTTTATATTGATTTCATCGGCCACATCTCAGATTTCGTTCCCCAACGCGCTATGGAACACCTTCAGGAGTTGGCCTCATTTTTGCGGGTTCTTGGTTCATACCCACGCCACCAAATTTCCATAAATAACAATGATATTACTAACTGACAAATCGAAAATATACCTTGACTATGCTGCTACAACACCCGTTGACCCACGTGTGTTGGAAGCCATGCTGCCTTATTTCAGCGACTCGTTTGGTAATTCATCATCGGTCCACTCGTATGGTCAGGACGCCGAGAACGCACTGGAATCTGCGCGGGAAAGTGTTGCAGCGCTTCTAAATTGTCACCCCAACGAGGTGATTTTTACATCTTGCGGTTCTGAAAGTGACAATCTGGCAATCAGAGGTGCTGCATTCGCAGCACGAAACACCCGGCAGGCTAACAAAATCCTGATCAGCCCGGTCGAACACCATGCCGTGACAAACACGGCCCAACAACTTGCAAAGCTGCACAACTTTAATATCGAATTTCTGCCAGTGGATGAATATGGTCTGGTAGATCCGGCTGATGTCAAGGAGCGCCTCCGTCAAGACACTGCCATTGTCTCAATCATCTATGCGAATAACGAGATCGGAACAATTAATAATATCTCAGCGATCGGTGCTCTTTGCCAGGAGAGAAATGTGCCATTTCATACGGATGCTGTCCAGGCGGCTGCTTATCTCTCCGCGGACACTAAGGCTTTGAATGTTGATTTACTTTCCATCGGTGCTCATAAATTTTATGGTCCCAAAGGTATTGGGGCGCTCTACATCAAAGATGGCACACCGATATACCCGATGATGACCGGCGGCGCCCAGGAGTTCGGGCTGCGCCCCGGCACTCACAACATTCCATATATTGTTGGACTCGCTAAAGCATTGGAATACGCAGTAGAAGAAAGAGAACACAGAGTCGGCCACATATTACCGATGCGGGATCACCTTATAGGCATGGTACTGGAATACATCCAGGGATCTTATTTAACGGGTCATCCCATTTTACGTATGCCAAATCATGCCAGCTTCGTATTTGAGGGAGTTGATGGTAATGCCCTGCTTTTGATGCTTGATGTTGAGGGATTCGCATGCTCATCAGGTTCTGCTTGCAAAACTGGAGACCCGGAACCATCCGGCGTCTTACTCGCGGCAGGGATGCCGAAAGACCTGGCCACCGGTTCTTTACGGGTAACCTTGGGCACGAAAACCACAGCGGAACAAATTGAACGTTTCCTTGACATCCTGCCGAAAGTCACCAAACGCGTACGCCAGTACTCATCATAATAGGTAATAATATTTGATTATGCCTGAGACAAAAAGAGTGGTCATCGCCATGAGCGGCGGCGTAGATAGTTCCGTAGCAGCAGCGTTGCTGGTGCAGCAAGGATATGAAGTCATCGGCATGATGCTCCGCCTGTGGAGTGAAGCAGGTATGGAGGCCGGTAACCGCTGCTGCACGCCAGATTCCATGGCATTGGCACGGCGCGTTGCGGCAAGGCTTGGTATTCCGTTTTACGCAGTAGACGCCCAGGGAGTATTCTACGATCGAGTCGTAAATTATTTTATGGACGGTTACGAAGAAGGCATCACGCCCAACCCCTGCCTGGTGTGCAATCGAAACATTCGCTGGGATTTCCTCTTCGAACGAGCAAAATCCCTGGGTGCGGATTACTTAGCTACCGGACATTATGCCCGGATAGATAAGGAAGAAGGCAAAAAATTTCAATTGTTACGTGCAATAGATTCGAAGAAAGATCAGTCCTATGTTCTTCACGTGCTGAACCAGGATCTATTAACCCAGACATTATTCCCATTAGGACTATATACAAAAACCGAAGTTCGGCAAATGGCAAGCAAGTTCGACCTGCCGGTTGCAGAACGCTCTGATAGTCAGGACCTGTGTTTCCTCGGTGATGAAAGCTATCGGGATTTTTTACGGAGAAATGCGCCTCAGGTGGTATCTCCAGGTCCTATCTTGACACGTGATGGCAATCAACTCGGTGAACATCAGGGGCTGGCCTTCTATACTATCGGCCAACGCAAAGGTATCGGTGTCAGTTCTCCAATACCACTCTACGTGGTCCACAAAGATAGAAACAGCAATGCATTAATTGTCGGCCCATCAGAGCATCTGGGAACTAAGGAGCTAATCGCGGCCAGCATTAACTGGATAGCTGGCGAAGCTCCTCGAGAAGAGATAATGGCAGATGTTAAAATTCGGTATAAATCTCGCGATGAGAGAAGCACAGTGACTCCGTTAGACAACCAGCGCGCTCGAGTTACTTTTGATAGGCTAATTCGCGATATCACTCCGGGACAAGCTGCTGTGTTCTACGATAGAGACCGATGCCTGGGTGGCGGCATAATACAATAATGTCCACAACTTACGGCACGGCTCTAGAAAATGAATTTTCGTCAGCTCTTGGAGGTAACCCATGACACTTCCAGCTCTTTTATTTGGTATATTGATTTCAACGATATATGGAGTCGTCTTTCATTTATTCCGTGGTGGGGGTGCAGGTCGCTTGATTTTATATGTCATCCTGGCCTGGGTAGGTTTTTGGGCAGGACAATTGATTGCCGACCAAATTGGCATAAACCTGATAAATATCGGCCCCCTTCACATGGGAATCGCTACCCTAGGCAGTTGGTTGTTCCTGGGGATAGGCTACTGGCTCAGTCTTGTCGAAATTAAGGATAAGCAATCCAATACTTGATCAATATATTAGAAGTTCCGCAGTTGAGTAGGCTTCGGGGGTGTGGTGGGGCGGCTTTGCCGCCCCACCACACCCCCAGCAACCTTGAACTGCGTAAGTCCTATATATAAAAATACTATGCTATCGAACATCCATTCCGATCATGCCCAGGCGGGTGACCTGGTTGAAATTGTAAGCCCGAGCAGGAAAATTTTCATTTTTCTGTTGGCAACAGGAAAAGAAATCCACACACATCGCGGGATCGTTAAACACGATGATTTAATCGGTAAAGCCTGGGGGAGTGAGGTGATAAGCCATAAAGGTAATCCATTCTTTTTGCTACAGCCAACTCTGGCTGACGTCATTGCTGAAATCCCACGCAACACCCAAATTATTTACCCGAAGGACATTGGGTTTATTCTGGTCACAATGGGTATCGGTTCCGGGACGAAAGTCCTTGAAGCTGGATCTGGTTCAGGTGCACTGACAACAGCCTTAGCCTGGGTTGTTGGTCCCGAAGGGACGGTTGTGTCTTATGAAATGCGCCCTGACGTCAAGAATCTCGCTCAAAAGAATTTGAACCGGGTTGGATTAAGCAGCCGGGTGGATTTTAAGCTTGGCGATATAGCTGAGGGAATTTCTGTGAGGGGCTTTGATGCAGTTTTTCTTGATATTCCCAATGCTTATGAACTAATTTCGCAGGTCAAACAAGCTTTAAAACCGGGGGGACACTTTGGCTGTATATTTCCTACCATAAACCAGGTAATGCGCCTATTACCTGCTTTGCATGCCAACAATTTTAAAGTGGTCGACATTTGTGAAATAATGCTGCGCTATTATAAATCCCATCAGGACAGACTTCGTCCTACAGACCGCATGGTCGCCCACACAGGGTACCTGACATTTGCTAGATCGATTATCCCTATTGAGAATACAAATGATGAGGGTTTGGAATCGGAGACTGAGACGGATATTGCCCAGGAAAATCACTAGATAAATCATGTCAGAATTTAATGTCACCATTTCTGAAGCAGAGATAGCATCTCGCCTAAGAATTGCAAAAAGTGCTTCTCTCAATAATCCTTATTCAGAAATATCTAGTCATAAGGATGTGTTTAATGAAGAACCGCGCTGCGCGGCTGTCCTGATACCACTATTACGGTCAGACGAATCCTGGCACATTCTATTCACCAGACGAAATCAATCCTTGCAAGAACACAGTGGACAAGTAGCCTTCCCGGGTGGACGATGCGACTCTATTGACCCGAATCCGGAAGCAACAGCTTTAAGGGAAGCGCAGGAAGAAATCGGGGTGGTTCCTGAGGATGTTCGTGCACTGGGACGTTTGAATGATTTTCTCACTGTCACCAATTATCGTGTCACACCAGTTGTGGGGGTTATTTCCTGGCCATATCCCCTCCGCCTGGCAGAAGTAGAGGTCAGTAGAGCATTTACAATCCCGCTGGCCTGGTTATCAGATCAACAAAACTATGAAATCCGCCAGCGACAGCTGCCTCCTCCGTATGGCAGCATATCGGTGATCTATTTTAAAGAGTACGATAACGAAATCTTATGGGGAGCGAGTGCCAGATTCACGCTCAGATTGATCGAAGTTCTTTCCTAAATAAAAAATGGCCGGTGAATATCCAGCCATTTTTTATATATTCGGTGATGACATTTAGGAATTTATTCTTCAGCTTCCTCTTCTTCCCCCTCTTCCTTCCTGCCCTTCTCAATCACTTCGGGTTCTTCCCCTTCCTCAATTTCTTCAATCTCTTCTTCAGGCTCTGGTTCGGCAGCGGGGGTAGTGACCAAAATTACCATCTCTTCGAGACTGGTAAGTACATCGATATTCGGTGGTACCGTCAGATCCCGCACATAGATCGCATCACCAAAATTCTCCAAAGCGGCCATTTCCACGTGAATACGATCAGGTAAATCCTGGGGAAGGCATTCAATTTCCAGAGATTCTTGTCCGGTTACTAAAATCCCACCATAATTCTTAACAGCTGGCGCTTCGTCGGAAAAATCGAGACTAACCGTTGCTCGTAAGGTCTCGGTGAGCGATACTCTCAGAAAATCAATATGCAGCAGCGCACCTGTAACTGGATCTTTCTGCCGGTCTCGGATGAGAGTGGTTACATCCTCACCCTCTACTTCAACACGCACCAGGGTAGAAGATGATACAGTCGAGAGAATCCGGGTAGATTCTCTCATATCCATGCTGATTGGACGGGGATCAATTCCTTGACCGTAAATGATAGCAGGGAGAACCCCCTCCCGCCTTATAACCTTTACTTTTTTTCCTATGACCTTGCGATTTGTGGCTTGCAAGACAATTTCGTCCATGTTATCCTTCCTCGGAGCGCCTCTCACCCAAGAATGGGTTACCTTCGCTCCTTTGGTATTTTCCGGTATTACCGGTTGTTAGGTTTGTGTGTATCTGCTCGTTCTTAAACATATTTACTCCAACTATAATGAACGGCAACACGCAAAAAAAGACGCCTCCAATTGGGGGCGGCAAATCAATACGGTCTAAATTGTATACGTCTTGCAGATTTTAGTCAATAGTTTTTTTAGAAACGATGCATCATTCACCGAACTCCTATTCCGAGATAATATCCATTAAAACCACTCTATGTGGTGAGAGTATAGCTTATTCCAGTAAGCCCGGATTGCCAGAATGGGACCGGGTTCATCCATCAGTTCACTTACTAGCAAAATACGTAGAGGCAAAATCAACAGATCGAATATTATTGTTAGGGGCAGCCCATGGCGCACTAATAGTATACCTCTCACGGAAGCTGTCAAGTGGCGAAATTGTAATAATCGATAACAATTGGATTGCACTAACACTCGCGAATATAACTGCTCGCAAGAACCATCTTCAAAATACTACCATTGAAGAAAATATTGATCTGGCTCCAGCTTTTTACAACTCATTCGATTTAGCCATCATTGGACTCCCTAAGGGTCGCAACCTGGCCCAACGCTGGATCATCAACGCAAATGAATCTTTGCGTACAAATGGGGACCTGTACATTAGTGGAGCAAATGATTTAGGGATTCGATCTTCAATTAAGGATGCCGAATCATTAATAGGTTCTGCCCAGGTGCTGGGATTTAAAAAAGGTCACCGAGTAGCTCGAATTAGAAAACATCAAACTAATTCAGTTGAGCCAACATGGGCGCGCAAGCCCGGAATCTCTCCTGGCACCTGGCACAAATTCGATGCGAATGTACACGGAAAAACCATGCACATCCACAGTCTACCCGGTATCTTCTCGTTCAATCGAGTCGATATGGGAACTAAACTGCTCCTGGATACAATGGAGATCCTTCACGGTGAACAAGTGCTGGATCTTGGATGCGGATATGGTGTTATTGGTTTAACTGCCGCTCGATTGGGTGCAGGCCAAGTGACATTGGTTGATAACAACTTGTTGGCCACTTCTGCAGCACTTAAGAATGTACAGACTTCCAAAGTTGACAATGCGAATGTGATAATTAGCGACGTATTGGATGCAGTTTCGAATCAGAACTTCGACCTAATCATTTCAAATCCACCTTTTCATACAGGCAAAGATGTCGATTACCTGGTAACTCGAGCGTTTATCGAACAAAGCTGGCAGGCATTAAAGGATGGGGGAAATCTGATAATGGTAGCGAATAAATTCATCCGCTATCAGGCAGTATTGAGAGAATATTTTTCAAGCTCTGAATGTATAGCGGAAAATACTCGTTATCATGTACTGAAAGCAGCAAAATGAGGAGATTTTCCAATATAAAATCCCAGGACTTTTCGTGGATAGAATTGACATTCGTAACAAATCACGTTTATACTAAGCAACTTCATTGACATCAAATCAGCCGCAGGGCAAAGATGAGGTTTCAAGATATTAATTTGGTGGCAGCGAATAACGAGACTACATTCCCTATCTTTCACCATCGATGAACCAGGAGAATAAGGATATGTCCGGCAACAAGAGCAAGCGAATTGGGGTATTGACGAGTGGTGGTGATGCTCAAGGCATGAACGCCGCAGTTCGAGCAGTAGTTCGTACAGGACTTGATCGAGGGGTTGAGGTCTACGCCATCTATGAAGGATTCCGGGGGATGGTCGAGGGAGGGGAACGTATAAAAAATTTGTCCTGGAATTCAGTCGGTGGTATCTTGCATTTGAGTGGAACAGTGATAGGCACAGCGCGATGTCGTGCATTCCGCACTCACGGTGGCCGGTTAAAAGCTGCTCAAAATCTGGTCAGTCAAGGAATTGATAGGTTAATTGTCATTGGCGGTGATGGTAGTCTGACTGGGGCCAACATATTCCGTCAGGAATGGCCCGAGTCAATCAAAGAGCTAGTTGATAGAGGAAAAATATCGGAAGAAATTGCGCAAAGACATCCTTATTTATACATCGCCGGATTGGTAGGCTCAATTGACAATGACATGTACGGCACTGATATGACAATAGGCGCTGATTCTGCTTTACACCGCATAGCAGAAGCAATTGATGCGATCTCGAGTACGGCGGCCAGCCACCAACGCACTTTTGTTGTAAAAGTTATGGGGAGAAATTGCGGCTATCTCGCCCTGATGGGCGGTCTTGCCACCGGAGCGGATTGGGTTTTAATCCCTGAAAATCCTCCTGATGTTGATGATTGGCAATCAATCATGTGCGAGCGACTTAAAGCAGGTCGTGATGCCGGCAGGCGCGATACGATCGTTGTTATGGCCGAAGGGGCCAGAGATAGAGAAGGTAATTATATTGGAAGCTCAGAGGTGGCCAAAGTACTGGAGGATGCGATCGGTCAAGAGGTGCGTGTAACAATTCTCGGGCATGTACAGAGGGGAGGATTGCCAAGCGCCTTTGATCGCAACCTTGGCACTTTACTCGGACATTCTGCTGTTGAGACCATCCTTTCAGCCGAGCCTGATAGCGAACCGCAGTTAATTGGTATACGCGGCAACCGAATAACACATATGCCTTTGATTGAATGTGTCGAGAACAATACACTGGTCTCGCGAGCAATCAAAGATCGAGATTACGAAAATGCTATGGAACTACGCAGGAGCAGTTTTAAAGAAGCCTTTGATACGCTGAGAACGATGCTGCGTGCGCTTCCCCATCCACCCAAACCCGGTCAAAAGCGTCTAAAATTAGCCATCATGCACTCGGGTGCTCCCGCGCCAGGTATGAACGCCGCCGCAAGGGCAGCCCTCCGCATCGGACTGGATAAAGGTCATCACGTCTTGGGTATACGAAATGGGTTTGAAGGGCTGGCGACCGGGGACATTGCTGAGATGGATTGGATGAGTGTCAACGGCTGGTCATCCGCGGGAGGTTCTGAACTGGGTACAAATCGTACAGTACCTGAAGGCAGTGAATTATACAGGATCGCTCGATCGATTGAAGAGTTCCAAATTGATGGGCTCCTGATCATTGGTGGGTGGTCGGCATATGAATCTGCGTTCAAGCTGTTTAATGAAAGAAGTAATTTTCCAGCCTTTAACATTCCTATTGTTTGTCTACCCGCGTCCATCGATAATAACCTGCCGGGATCTGAATTAAGTATTGGTGCTGACACCGCATTAAACAACATTGTAGAAGCGGTTGATAAAATAAAAGATTCCGCAGTTGCATTACGCCGTTGTTTCGTGGTTGAGGTGATGGGCAGGAAATGTGGATATCTTGCTTTAATGAGCGGTCTTGCCACCGGCGCGGAGCGTGTATACCTGAATGAAGAAGGCGTAACTTTACATGATTTGCAGATAGATGTCGAAAACCTGAGCTACGGTTTCAGCCATGGTAAACGGTTAGGACTGATGATTCGGAATGAAATGGCAAATCCAATTTACACCACGAGCTTCATGTGTGCGTTGTTCGAGGAGGAGGGCAAAGACCTCTTTGATGTTCGACAATCGATACTCGGACATCTCCAGCAGGGAGGGACACCGTCACCTTTCGACCGCATTCAGGCGATCCGCCTTTCAACCCGCAGCATAGATTTTCTCATTGAGAAGGCAACCAGCGGCTCTATGGATAGCGCATTTATTGGACTTCAAGGCAAGGATATTCTTTTCCATGCCATTGAAGATTTTCCCAGAATGGCTGATAGGGAAAACCACCGTCCAAAGCAGCAGTGGTGGTTGGATGTGCGACCGATCGCAAAAGTATTAGCCCAACCAGGACCAGGTCTAGACGAGAATGAGTAGAAAACGTAAGTATAAAAAGCGGACTTATACAGCTCGTCGTCGCCCGTCACGCAGACAGAGATGGGGTATCGGGTGCTTACCTTTATTGGTGCCTTTGCTGGTTGGATTGCTGGTAGTTGTTTTATTTGTCTCAATATTTTTATTTTTCCCCCAACGCACAAACATCCTGCTACTTGGTCTCGATTATTCAGATCCCACGAATGCCCTTGCGCGCACCGATTCCTTAATCCTTTCCACTATTAAATTACCTGATGGTTATGTGGGCATGCTCTCGATACCGCGAGATTTGTGGGTGTCCATTCCGGGCATGGGCAACAATCGGATAAACACGGCGCACTTCTTCGCAGAATCTGTCCAGGCCGGCAGCGGCCCATTTGCTGCCCTGTATACGGTAGAACAAAATTTTGGCGTGGATGTGGACTATTATTTACGCATCCGTTTTCAAGGGTTTCGGGATGTGGTTAATGCGATGGGTGGAGTAGACATCGAACTTAAGAGGCCTATGGCAGGCTATGAAGCGGGTACACACCACCTGACTGGTAACAAGGCGCTTGCGTTTGCCCGCAATCGTCTCGGATCCGACGATTTCTTCCGCATGGAGCGCGGCCAACTTGTCCTGAAAGCACTGTATAAACAAATGCTAAATCCACTAAAATGGATTCGCATCCCTGGTGCTCTCCTGGCTTTCACAAACGCAGTAGATACTGACATACCAGCATGGTTATGGCCTCGTATCGGTTTCGCATTGCTAAAATCCGGGGTTGACGGCATCGATAACCGAACGATCACTCGCGAGATGGTCACGCCCTACATAACGGATAACGGAGCCAATGTGCTGTTGCCCAGGTGGGAGTTCATCAATCTGGTTCTCTTTGATATTTTTGAACAATAGGATATATCAAACTAAGCGTGTAAAGGGAAATGTTAGTGCGGAAATCCAATAGTGGTGGATAACGATATATTCAATCAGCATGATAAAATTACCCTATGAATGGAAAAACTATCGCCACCAACCGCAAGGCTAGACGCGATTACACTTTGTTTGATTTTTACGAGGCAGGATTGGTGCTCAAAGGAAGCGAGATTAAGTCTATCCGCGCCCGGCAGGTAAGCTTGAATGAAGCGTATGTTTACACCGATGGACAAGAAGCCTGGTTAACAGACGCGTATATCGCTCCATACGAGCAAGCCGGAATTTATAACCATGATCCCCGGCGCCGGAGAAAATTACTGCTACACAGGCGTGAAATTAATCGTCTGTGGAATCAGGTGCGCCAAAAAGGTTTGACGATAATCCCTATAAAACTCTACTTAAAACAGGGGTTGGCAAAAGTAGAAATTGCTGTTGCAAAAGGAAAAAGACAATACGACAAGCGGCAAGCGATCGCTAAACGAGACACCGAACGTGAAATTGAACGCCACATCAAAGAACGAAATAAATAACCTCTTCTAAGGTGATTGACTATGCTGGAAATCAACGGCTCTAGATTAATAATAAGTGATTTAGTCCAAGTCGCCCGCAATGGAATTCAAGTCGAATTAAATTCGGATGCCAGAGAGCGGATTTCCGAATCCTTTTCTTGGGTGCAGGAAATCCTTTCTTCCAACAAACCCATCTATGGCATAAATACTGGCTTCGGAATTTTTTCTGATAGGAGTATTGATGCAGAGGATTCTCTCAAATTAAACCGCAACCTGATTTTGAGTCACGCAGTTGGTTTTGGTTCGCCGCTCCCCCAAGAAGTCGTACGCGCCGCCATGCTGATCCGGGCTAATACTCTCGCCATCGGGTACTCTGGTGTGCGTCCTGAAATCGTTGATACGCTGATTGAAATGCTAAACAAGGGTGTAACGCCGGTTATACCTTCTCAAGGTTCGCTAGGATCTTCAGGGGATCTTGCACCTTTATCGCATATGGCACTAGTATTCACAACAGATAAGCAAAACCTGGTCCACGAATCTGGCTGGGCTCATTACAATCGGCAAAAATTGGATGGCAAGTCTGCGATGGATGCGGCTGGTATTCAGCGCATAATTTTAGGTCCAAAAGAAGGACTCGCTCTGACTAATGGTGCCACTTTTTCTGCTGCTATTGGAGCTTTGGCGTGCTTTGATGCGGGCCATTTTTTGGATGTCGCCGACATCTCACTTGCCATGAGCCTGGAGTCTCTATTGGGCGCATCTGCCGCATTCGATCGTCGGATTCACGATGCAAGACCGCATCCCGGTCAATCATACGTAGCCGATCAAATAAGACGACTGACAGAAGGGAGCACTTTAGTCGATGCGGGAAATCGGATTCAAGACGTTTACTCAATTCGCTGCGCGCCCCAGGTTCAGGGAGCCGCCTGGGATGCGTTAACGCACGTTCAATCCGTCATCCAGCGCGAAATTAATTCTGTTACCGATAATCCCCTCATCTTTGGCACGCAAGACATCCTTTCTGGAGGTAATTTTCACGGTGAACCGGTAGGCATGGTGATGGATTATCTGAGCATTGCGATGGCTGAAGTGGGCGCTATCTCTGAAAGGAGGATCTTTCAACTTCTCGATACACGAGTTAATACGGGACTACCTCCCATGCTGGTTGATTCAAAGAATGAAGCAGGATTGAACTCAGGCATGATGATGCTTCAATACACTGCCGCATCACTGGTGCTTGAAAATCAGACCCTTGCAACCCCTGATTCAGTTCATTCATTACCGACATCCGCAGAACAAGAAGATCATAATGCAAATTCTATGACAGCCGCCCGCCATACCCTGCAGATAATCAAAAACATGGCTCAAATTCTTTCCATTGAAATATACTGTGCCTGCAGAGCGATCGACCTGCAGCTTCGTAGCAACTCAAAAGCCAGAATTGGGACCAGGGTGAACAAAGCGTATTTATCCATACGGAAAGAAGTTCCCTATAAAGCTGGCGATGAATGGTGGGGGCCGGAAATCGATCAGGTTCGAAAAATCATCGTGAAAGATGAATTCACCAAACCCTAATAAAAATCAGCGCCATTTATATTCAGGTGCCATTGACTTATCGAACGATATTTGATATTATTTATCAAGTTTCGTCAACCCAACAGACCTATGGACAACGAGGATAACATTATGCTGGCTGAACAAACACAAACCGATACACTCCACATTACCCCTGCCGCAGCGCAAGCCATTAAAGAATTAGTAGAAAAGCGCGACCTGGAAGGTTACGCGTTACGCGTCTATGTCTCCGGGGGAGGTTGTTCTGGATTTCAGTATGGTATGGCACTGGATAACAATATTAGAGAGATGGACATCACCTGTGAGTCTGATGGCGTAAAAGCAGTTGTTGATGAAGTATCTATCCAATATCTACGGGGTGCGACGATCGATTTCGTCGATGACCTCATGGGAAGCGGATTCAAGATCGAAAATCCCAATTCAGTTGCAAACTGCGGATGCGGAAGCTCATTCCGCACAAACGATGAAGCTGCCGCAGAAGCAAACAGCGGCAGTGGTTGTAGTGGCTGCGGGTAAAGTTAAATTCTTCTGACAGAAAAATCCGGCTAAATCAGCCGGATTTTTTTTATTTATCTGCCCCTCAAAAATGAAATAATCGTACCAAATACGCCTAACACCGCCAGTCCAACAATGATAAAACCAATTGGTATATTGGCCGGAGTGCTCATTGTGGTTGAAGCGGGTTCAAAGGTTGAAATTACCAATGCCCCTGGAGGTGTGAATGTGGGTAAACGCGTCGGTGGAATATCGACCAAAAATTGCGCAGCTAATGTCGGGTCAAGCGTAGGAGTTGTCCGAGGTGTTGCGGTCGGAGGAGGTTCTAAAATTGGCACAGATCCTCTTAGCTCTACCAGATCTTTCCAAATCCAACCTACCCCTCCTTCTACGCCTGGATATGAGATTTGTATCCAATCCCCAACTAAAGTCCTGCCTAATGCCGGTGCTTCTGTTCCAACGACCAGCACCCCAATGACATCATAGCCCACCGTCCCAGGACCTGAACGGATATTAGCAAATCCCTGTTCATTATCAATAATATATATGACAGCGCCTCCCGGACTACCGGTCACGGTTGGGATAGATCCGGTCGGAATTTGTGCCAGGCGATCCGCATTCACTGTACCGATATTCAGAATAAGAGACAAACCACAAACAATAGCGATTAATCCAACAACGCCTACGATATACTTCCGCATGAAAACTCCATATAAATTTACCGATTCTTCAGTAGCCGATTATAATCTAGCTGACAGGATGAATTAACTTCCAATACACATCTTCTCAGCGACTATTAATTCTATGGATAACTTGGAAAAACCTCGCACTTTTCATGGCAATATCACAGCAGACGATCTCGGTCGATCCCTGGTTGGAGAATTCAATCGTGGAAATTTGCGTGCCCAACGTCTTGGCAGCGGAAAACATGTCGTAATTCAAGTATACACACATCAACAAGCCAGGTCTGGCGGTCGAACCGCATTAAGTATCGCGATCCACCAGGTAGAAGACGGTGTATCTATCCAATTAGGGAAACAATCCTGGTTGGGCGTTGCAGCCAGCTTAGGCCAGACAGTGTTATGGGCATGGCGCAGTCCGTGGAATCTGATCCATCGCCTGGACGATATTGCTCAGGATATCGAGTATCTTCAATTATCCGAACAGGTATGGGAGTTCATTGAAGACAGTGCATACGCAGCAGGTGCAACATTTGAATTATCGGAACGGCTTAAACGACTGGTATGTGCTTACTGCCTTACGGCCAATCCGGTTGGTGAACCTAGCTGCGTCGCTTGTGGCGCCCCTTTAGGAACAGTGCAGCCAGGCACGTGTGATAATTGTGGATTCGTGATTAAAGTGGGGGAAAATGTATGTCCGAATTGTGGAGAGGCAAAACTATGGAGCACCTAACAGTTCGAGGGCAGTTCGAATCGCAGGCAGCAGCGTCACTTCATCATCACCGTTCATTCTGTTAAACGGCATTACCTGCTGGCCATTGACCTTTGCTTCTAATCGATTTGCTAATCGCTCGAGTGTAGGTTGGGCATCCAAATAACCAATACGTCCTATCAGCGTTGCAGCAATTTCACGAATATCCAATGGCATCGAGCGATCGTAAACGATTTCCGCCAAATGATCCCCAGAAAATGTACACGCTTTTATTAATGTTTCCACCTGCGAATCAGTAGAGAAATCATAATCGGCGACCTGCAAAAGTGCGAAAATGTGATTTTTGTCCATTCTAGAAAGGTGAGTATACAAATTCACACGCACTTGCTGAGGCGCAGGTAATCCCTGTTCATCAGGCCCCAATACATCTGCCAGCGCTTCCACAATTGACTTCCTTATGGCAAGATCCGGATCTGATAAGCGTGTGAATACGAGATACGATAGAAGTGGTGAAAGTCGAGCCCCTTTTTTATCGATAATCACACTTAAACCCGCTCGTCGATCTGCCCCATTGGGTGAGGACAATGCTTCAGCGGCAAACCACAGCTTTGGCATTAATTCAAGTGTACCGGATGAAGTATTACCGAGTTCAAATAACGCCGGCTGTACATAAATTGTTGGATGTTGATTTGAAGTCATAACATATTTTCACTCAACAAACGATATAGTACCTGTCTGCCATTTATTTCCTCCGTCCAATTATTATACTCGCCTACAGTTATGTATTCATTAAGGGACAATCATGTTTTCGTTAACTAACGATCGTCAATCAACCACTGGGGCTTGATTGAGACGAATTTTTTAGATTGACTACGTCGTGTCACGCTATCAGACTCTTACTTGAGGCCACGATATTCTCAACCGACAGACCATAATTTTCATATATCTGTTGATAGGGTGCAGAAGCCCCGTACTGTTCGACCGAAATCATTTCCCCGTGTTCTCCAACCCACCGATCCCATCCCTGTGAAATGCCAGCCTCAACGGATAACCGCGCGTGAATATGTGGCGCTAAGACTGATTCTTGATATTGCTTACTCTGCAAAGCGAACAGCTCCCAGCTCGGGAAAGATACGACTCTCACACCGATGCCATCCTCAGCTAATTTCAATCCTGCCTCAAGTATCAGGTTGACTTCGGTCCCGGACGCCATTAGAATTAGCTCAGGAGCTGAAGGACCCAAGTCACCAAGTATGTATGCCCCACGCTGAAGACCACTGGCATCTGCATAAACTTGGCGATCCAGGGTGGGAAGATTCTGGCGGGAGAATATCAAAGTGGTCGGTCCGTCACGTCTCGTTATGGCTACTTTCCAGGCTTCTGTGACTTCGTTTGCATCTCCTGGGCGCAGCACAACTAAGTTCGGTATCGCCCGTAACGCAGCCAGATGTTCCACAGGTTGGTGCGTCGGACCGTCTTCGCCGACTCCAATGCTATCGTGGGTAAACACCCAAATGCTGGGATAATTTGAAAGGGCAGATATACGGATCGCTGGCCGCATGTAATCAGAGAAAACAAGAAATGTGCCGCCGTAAGGAATTACACCGCCGTGGACCGCCATCCCATTCACTACCGCCGCCATACCATGTTCACGAACCCCGAAATGGAAATTTCGCCCAGAGGGAGTATCTGTTTGAAAGCTGGGGCTTCCATCGATCCAGGTCTTATTCGATGGGGCAAGATCTGCAGAACCACCGATCAGTTCTGGCAATCGTTGTGCTAAAACGTTGAGCACTTTGCCGGATGACGCACGGGTCGCCATACCTTTAGAATCGGCTGGGAAAACCGGCAGATCGGAATCCCATTTGCCAGGCAGCTCGCCATTCATACGTCGTTTATATTCAGCTGCCAGATCCGGAAATTCATTCTGGTACGCATCATATTCGGCTTGCCATACAGATTGCACTTGTGCACCTCGTTCAATGGCTGTGCGGTAATACTCCAGAACATCTTCGGGCACGTAGAAATTTGGTTCAAGTGGCCAATTTAGATTGTTTTTTGCGCCCGACAATTCGTCTTCCCCAGGGGGTTCTCCGTGTGCCTTGGAAGTGTCCTGGCGAGTAGGCAAACCATATCCGATGTGCGTACGGCAAACAATAATTGAGGGACGTGGATCTTTCTTAGCCGCGCCGATAGCCGCATCGATCGCCTGAACATCATTTCCGTCGACACCGGTGGTTACATCCCACCCGTAAGCCGCAAACCTGGCTGCGCGATCCTCCGTGAATGATAATTCAGTACTCCCGTCAATCGAGATCCGGTTGTCGTCATAGAGATAGATTAACTTTCCAAGCCCCAAATGCCCGGCCATCGAAGCAGCCTCGCTGGTTATGCCTTCCATTAAATCCCCATCAGTAACAATGGCATATACATAATGATCGACTACATTATGACCGGTTCGGTTAAATTCCGATGCCAGGTGCGCCTCTGCTATTGCCATGCCAACGCCATTGGAAAAACCCTGCCCCAATGGTCCCGTGGTAACTTCTACACCTGGTGTCAAGCCATATTCCGGATGCCCGGGAGTACGGCTTTTCCACTGCCTGAAGTTTTTCAATTCGGATAACGATAGGTCGTACCCGGTCAGGTACAGCAAACTATACAAGAGCATCGAACCATGTCCACCCGAAAGAATGAACCGGTCCCGATCCGGCCAGCTCGGATCGTTTGGATTAAATCGTAAATGTCTCGTCCATAATGTATAAGCCATTGCGGCTGTACCCATGGGCAGCCCCGGGTGGCCCGAATTTGCTTTTTGCACCGCATCAGCTGAAAGAAATCGAATGGCATTTATGGCTTTCAGTTGAAGATCATTATTTATATTCATGTACATCTCCCGTAGAGTTTATTTATTTAATGAGTATAGCACCCAAGAATTATCGCTGCAAGGTAGAGAAAAAATAATTCATTTGTTCGCCTAACTACCTCGATATAGATAACATCGACACCCTGTTTATTACCATAGAAATGACAAACATCACAATGTAGGTGTGTTTAATGCCACTTTCATCTTTTACCCCTTACATGGATAATTGTATCTGGATGAAAAAGATTTTTAATGCCATCCCAGGTTTCTCATGAACTTCCTGTTCATTCTCATTTAAAAGCGATTAAATAATATCAGAGGAGGTAGATATGACAACTACTACCACACAAGCAAGATCTCCAACATTCATGGAAGAGATTGTCACTAACACCCCGGGTAGCGATCCACGTTTGGAAATGTGTATTCAATGTGGGACGTGTGGAGGATCTTGTCCATCTGGCCCGGATATGGATCATTCCCCTAGAAAGCTATTCGCCATGATTGATGCGGGGATGAAAGAAGAAGTTCTCAGCAGCAACACTCCCTGGTATTGTGTATCGTGCTACTATTGCATGGTGCGCTGTCCACAGGAGATCCATATCACGGACATCATGTATACGCTGAAGCGGATGGCCATCCAGGAAGGTCTTTACCGAGAATCATCTGCAGCTTCTGCGCCCGGTTTTTCCGAAACATTCATCGATTATGTGGATACTTACGGGCGCAGTTTTGAATTAGGCGTAGCAACGTGGCACCACCTTCGACATCACCCACTAAAGGCAGTCGGTATGGCTACCGGTATGGGCCTGGAAATGCTGCGCAAAGGGCGGATGGATCTAACACCAAACCGAATTGAAGGAATGGATCAATTAAAATCAATTCTGAATAAAGCCAAGGAGCTTGGAGGTGAAGCATGAAATACGGCTACTACCCTGGATGCTCCCTAGAGAAAAATGCCAGCGCCTATCATGATTCAGCGATGGCGGTTGCTGGCCCTCTCGGATTAGAATTTAATGAAGTCAAGGATTGGAACTGCTGCGGCGCGACGGAGTACATTTCCATTGACTTGATCCCTGCTTATGCACTTGTTGGGCGAAATCTGGCGCTAGCTGCCCAACAAAATAGCAACGGGGACTCAAATCAATTAGCAGCACCCTGCAGCGCTTGTTTCCTCAATCTTAAAAAAGCAGACCAGTATATGGGTGATTCCCCAGACCTGGCTAACACAGTTAACACAGCGTTAGCTGCCGGGGGCTTGAACTACCAGGCAGGCGATGTTGTGGTAAGGCATCTACTCGATATCTTTGTCAATGATGTCGGATTGGATGCGATCAAGGAAAAAGTTACCAAGCCGCTCTATAATCTGCGCATCGCGCCCTATTATGGCTGCCTCATTGTACGCCCGGGTTCTATGGGCTCGTTTGACGACCCCGAATATCCGACATCGATGGATCACATGATGAGCGCGTTGGGAGCAGAAGTTGTAGACTTCCCACTAAAAGCCCACTGCTGTGGCGGTCACATGACTCAGATCAGTGAGGACGTTGCTTTGGACTTGATCCAACGCTTGTTGAAGAATGCTGCTGACTACGAAGCAGACGCCATCGTGACGCTTTGTCCGATGTGCCAGCTGAACCTGGATGCTTATCAAGACAATGTTAACAAAAAGTACGGCACAAATTACAACATCCCAATCCTCTATTTCACCCAGATGATTGGCCTGGCTTTGGGCCTGAAACCTGAAGACCTGGGGTTCGGTAAGGAATTTATCGACGCGACACCGGCTCTCTCCAAGATCGGCGCCGAAGTACCACCAAAAGCGAAGAAAAAGAGACAGTCCAAAGAAGAACTCCCAATGCCCGTTATGCCACAGGAGAGTTGAAAATGACAGATGAAAAAATTGGTGTTTATATATGCCACTGTGGTACAAACATCTCTGATACGGTCGATGTTGAGAACGTTGCAACCTGGGCTGGAGAAGATTTAGAAGAAAAAGGCGTTGTCGTCTCACGCGATTATAAGTTCATGTGCTCCAGCCTGGGCCAGGAGCTAATCGAAGCAGATATCAAGGAGCAGGGGCTCACACGTGTCGTGGTCGCTGCTTGCTCCCCCCATTTGCATGAGGCAACTTTCCGCACGGCATGCGATCGCGCCGGCCTGAACCCCTATCTCTGCGAAATGGTTTCTGTTCGCGAACAGGTATCCTGGGTTCACACCGACAAAGAAATTGCTACTGCCAAATCAAAAGCGTTGATCCTGGGAGGGGTGGAGCGAGTAGCACTTCATGAACCACTTGAACCTCTGAAAGTGCCGATCAACCCAACGACAATGATAGTAGGTGCAGGTATCTCAGGCATTCAATCCGCACTCGAAATAGCAGACAGCGGATTTCCTGTTGTGCTCGTCGAACGCGACTCTTCTATCGGCGGGCACATGGCTCAATTCGATAAGACTTTCCCGACATTGGATTGCTCTGCCTGCATCCTTACTCCCAAAATGGTCCAGGCTGGCAACCATCCAAATATCACGCTGTTATCCTGGTCCGAAGTTGAACGAGTCGACGGGTACGTGGGCAATTTCACGGTGACTATCCGCAAGAAAGCTCGTTATGTCAATGAAGATGTTTGCACGGGCTGTGGTATCTGTATCGAAAAGTGTCCTGCAAAAGTGATAGATACCGAATTTGAAGCAGGGCTGGGCTATAGAAAAGCGATATATCGTAATTTCCCCCAGGCAGTGCCTAAATATCCCGTAATCGATGTAGATAACTGTATCTACTTCCAACGCGAGAAGTGCAAAGCCTGCCAGATCTTCTGTCCAACCCAGCCGAATTCGATCGAATTCGATCAAGAAGATGAAGTTATCCAGGTTGAGGTTGGGAATATTGTCTTAGCCACGGGCTTTGACTTATTCGATGCTCGCCGGATTCCGCAATACGGATACGGTAGATTGGCAAACGTGTTTACAAGCCTGGAATTTGAACGGATGTGCAATGCATCCGGACCCACAACCGGTAAGGTCTTCATGCGAGATGGCGTCACAACTCCGAAATCAGTGGGCATCCTGCACTGTGTAGGCAGTCGAGATAAACATTACAACAACTACTGCTCCGTAATATGCTGTATGCAAAGCCTGAAATTCGCTCATGTGGTTAAAGAGCGTACAGGCGCAGAAGTTTACAACTTCTACATCGATATGCGGACCGCTTTCAAGGACTATGATGAGTTTTATCAACGGGTTTTAGAGGAGGGCGTCCACTTTATCCGCGGCCGTGTTGCTGAAGTAACAGATGCAGCACGCCTGCCCGGCGAAGAAGGTAAACTCATTATCCAGGCGGAGGACACGTTCATCGGCAAGCAACGACGTATACCGGTGGACATGGTTATTCTCTCTGCGGCGATAGAACCCAGGCACGACTCAAACGAAGTCGCGCATCAATTCGGGATCTCTTGCAGCACCAATGGTTTCTTCACAGAGAAACATCCCAAGCTTGACCCTGTCGCCACGATGACGGAGGGAATCTACATCGCTGGCTGCGCTCAAGGACCGAAGGATATCCCGGCAAGCATAACCCAGGGGGCAGCAGCCTCCGCCAGAGTTCTAGGCAAGATTCAAGCTGGTGAACTTGCGTTAGAGCCAGTGAGGGCAAGCGTCAATCAAGATATTTGTTCTGGATGTCGGATTTGCAATAACCAGTGTCCATTCAATGCTATCCTGTTCCACGAAGATCGTATGGTTTCAGAGATCAATCCAGCCCTATGCCAGGGTTGTGGAACTTGCGTCGCGGCGTGCCCGTCAAACGCCATATCCGGTACGCAGTTTAGCAATGAACAGCTCGAGGCACAACTGACGGGATTACTTGCACTGAATATAGACGGCAGCTCGGTTCGTGTCCTGGAACCGGTAGCGGCAGATTAAATAGGAGAATGACGATGGCTAATAATACTGAGTTCGAGCCCTTGATCATTGGCTTCACCTGTAATTGGTGCAGTTATCGTGCTGCTGATTTAGCAGGTATGTCCAGGATTAAATATCCGCCTAATGTACGCCTGATTAGATTGATGTGCTCAGGGCGTCTGGACCCATCTTTTGTCCTGAAGGCTTTGAAAGGTGGTGCTGATGCGGTGCTGATAACTGGCTGCCATCCCGGTGAATGTCATTACCTGGAACAGAACTACAAAACGCTTAAGCGCTACATACTGCTAAAGCGCATGTTGGAGCAATTTGGCGTAGAACCGAACCGCGTGAAGCTGGTCTGGGCAAGCGCGGCAGAAGGCGTGCAGCTTGCTGATGAAATAACCAAGATGGTCGAGGAAGTACGAGACCTGGGACCGTTGAACTGGCCTGCAGTTGTCAGCCCCAATGGAGATCATCCAATCGCTGAAACAGAGCCAGTTGTCGAGGAGGTGCAAGCATGACTGAAAATGGCAAACCAAAACTTGCTATGTACTGGGCTGCTGCATGCGGCGGCTGTGAAATCTCGATCCTCAATATCCATGAGAACATCCTGGTCGTAGATGAAGTCTTCGATGTTGCGTTCTTCCCGTGCATTGCGGATTTTAAGACAAAAGATGTCATCGGTTACCCCGATGGATATATCGATGTCTGTTTGTTCAACGGTGCCATACGTAACTCCGAAAATGAGGAAATGGCGAAGCTGCTACGGCAGAAATCGAAGATCATGGTTGCATACGGCTCATGCGCCTACGAAGGCTGCATTCCTGCACTTTCTAACCTGACATCCAAAGATGCAACGTTCAACGCCGTGTATAAGGAAAATCCATCCATTGATAACCCCGGTGGGGTCATTCCCCAAACTGAATTTAAAGTACCGGAAGGTATTTTGGAGATTCCAGTCTTCTACAACACCGTAAAGTCGTTGGACCAGGTCGTAGAGGTGGATTACTACCTGCCTGGTTGTCCTCCAGAGCCCCCTCAAATTTGGGCCGTGCTCCAGGTTGTGGTGGCTGCCCTTTTGGAGGGAGCACCGTTACCGCCCAAGGGCTCCATCGTGGGCGCAACCAATGTAGCCGTATGCGAAGAGTGCGATCTTAAGAAAGACGAAAAGAAGATTACCCGCTTTTATCGCCCATACGAGATAACCCCAGAACCGGGCATCTGCTTGCTCGAGCAAGGACTGGTGTGCGTTGGTCCGGCTACACGCGGTGGATGTGGGGCTTTATGCCCACAGGTAGGCATGGGTTGTCGCGGTTGCTATGGACCACTAGATGGCGTCGAAGATCAAGGAGCCAAGATGATGAGCGCCATCGCCTCCGTCATCGATGTTGGTGATTACGAAGGCAATGAAGAGAAATATGAAGAAAAAGTCCAGGCAGCAATCGACACGATCCCTGACCCTGCCGGAACGTTCTACCGCTTCAGCATGGCTCATTCGCTTCTAAAACGAGCCAGAGTTGACAATGGTAACGGGAAAGGAGAGACAGAATGACACGCATAACAATCGATCCGATCACTCGTCTGGAGGGTCACGGAAAGATAGAAATTTTTCTTGATGATGTTGGTAATGTAAAGAACACTTATTTACAAATCCCGGAACTGCGTGGGTTTGAACAATTTTCAGTAGGCCGGCCAGCGGAGGAAATGCCGCGCATCACCAACCGTATTTGTGGTGTCTGCCCGGAAGCCCATCACATGGCCGCTACCAAAGCTCTTGACAACCTGTTCCACGTAGAGCCCCCATCAGTAACGAAAAAGATCCGCGAGTTGTTCTACGAGGCTTTCTACTGCACCGACCACACTGTGCACTTTTATGCCCTGGGTGGACCCGATTTTGTACTCGGACCGGACTCTCCTCCCGCGGAGCGGAACATCCTCGGAGTGATCCATAAAGTTGGCGTCGAGATCGGCAAAGAGGTGATTGCTTGCCGACAGCGAAACCACCACGTGATCAAGATGCTTGGTGGTCGAGGTATCCATCCTGTTGCGGGTTTACCCGGCGGGTGGAGCAAATCCATGAGCGAAGAAGAACGGCAAGAAATTGAGGAGATCGCGCGCAAGAACATCGTTTTTGCTCTTTTTAGTCTTTCCCTGTTTGACGATGTCGTTCTGGCAAACCAGGCCTATGTCGATCTTATTCTTTCCGACGCTTTCACCCATCAAACTTACTACATGGGAACAGTTGACGAGAACAACCTTGTCAATTTTTATGATGGCAAAATTAGGGTCACAGATCCGGAGGGGAAGGAATTTATCAAGTATGATGCCAAGGATTACGCCACCCACATTGCTGAGCATGTAGAACCCTGGACTTACCTAAAATTCCCCTACCTGAAAGCTGTTGGCTGGAAGGGGTTTGTAGACGGAATGGAAAGCGGTGTGTATTGTGCTACACCACTTTCTAGACTCAACGCATCAGACGGCATGGCAACACCGAAGGCGCAGGAAGCGTTCGAAAAATTCTACGAAACGCTTGGCAGCACAAAGACAAATGGACGCTACAAACCTGTCCATCATCGTCTTGCCACTCACTGGGCGCGGCTTGTCGAGCTGCTTTACGCCGCAGAACGTATGCTTGAGCTGGCGATCGATCCGGAGATAACCAATCCTAATGTAAGAACTCCCATCACAGAGAAGCCAGACGAAGGGATCGGTAGTGTTGAAGCGCCGCGCGGAACGCTGACCCACCATTACAAGACCGATGAAAACGGCATCTTAACCCATGTGAACCTGATAGTCGGAACAACCAATAACTATGCCCCAATCAACATGTCTGTCAAGAAAGCCGCCGAGGGGCTGATTAAACAAGGGACGGTAATTACAGAAGGCTTGCTGAATACAATTGAGATGGCCTTCCGCAATTACGATCCATGTATGTCCTGCGCAACGCACTCGCTACCTGGACAAATGCCGCTTGAGGTGGTTATACGTGATGCCGATGGCAATCAAGTTAAAAAGTTGAGCCAATACATCGAGTAATCTCAGATGTCAGTCCTGTGCTATTGGTAGCACAGGACTGACATCCGTAAAAATAATTTGAGATCCTGTCTCACCTAAATCGCAAAGTATTGGATTTATTATTCACTTTTAGATGAAAACTCTAGTTATCGGACTGGGCAATCCCATCCTGACAGACGACGGCGTCGGTGTAAAAGTTGCTAAACAGGTTGAAGATCGAATTGCGTCGTTGCCTCAATCCGATATAACCGTCACAGAAGCAAGCGTCGGGGGATTGCGCTTGATGGAGCTGATGTCCGGGTACGATCGGGTAATCCTCATTGATGCATTAATACTCAACAATGGCAGCAAAATCGGTACGATTCATAAAATGTCCCTGGAAGATCTACGTACGATCAGCCCGACGCAGCATAGCGCCTCTGCGCACGACACATCACTGGTGACAGCACTTGAAGCTGGCCGATTATTAGGTCTATCACTACCGGATGATATAGTGATTTTTGCAATTGAAGTAGAAAATGTTAGCGAATTCTCAGATACACCCACACCAGCTGTAGCGGAATCTATCCCAGATGCGACGAGAGCTGTGATGGATGAATTAAACCGTACGTGAATGAACCAATAAAAATAACAAAAGATTAGTTGATAATATTCTCCTGGAGGGCACATGATTTCACCCGAATTACTCCGTAGGTACGACTTCTTTGCCGGGCTTGACAATGATCAGCTCATTACACTTGCTAAGCTAGCAGATGAAATATCTGTGGAAGAGGGGTATTATTTCTTCCATGAAGGAAAGGTCGTCACAAACTTCTATATTGTAGTGGAAGGAGCTGTCGGCATCGTTTTAGAAATCCCCGACCAGGCAGTAGAACAGCCCGTTTCCGGACAACTGACTGGCGAAATTAAAACCAGAGATATCACGGTAACAACGGTGGGCGCCGGTATGGTGTTTGGTTGGCCAGGTATAATTCCACCACATGACGCAAATGCCACTGCAAAATCCCTCGCACCATGCCGAGCGTTTGCTTTCGACTGCGAAAGCCTGCAAAAAGCTTTTGAGGATGACTGTGATCTCGCATATAAGATGACTTTAAATGCCGCCCAAATCATCAGGGAACGCTTGCGAGATATGCAGATCGAATCGCTTTCTTTCCTCTCGAATTAGCGTATTCCGGGCGGCTGTTGACTATCGCACATATGTTTGAAACGCCTCTGACCCTTACTTAACTATAGAGCAGAGGCGTTTTTATTCAACCTAACATAACACCGGGAATCTACAGTAGTTATAAATTTATTGCAAAGAACGATTCCATGCCTCGGAAACAGGATGCACTTAATTTGTGACCGACATCATCCTCACAATAAGTCACTTCAGCGCCAGCCGTACGCAATAAGTCAACTTCGTTTCTCGCTCTTTCTACAGGAACCAATTTATCAGTTGTCCCATGGGCAAGAAAAACTTTTTTGCCAATAAGTGGTTCATGGATGATAAAAGAGGAAGATCCTTCGGGCAGAAAACCTGATAGACCCGCAATAGAGATTACCCGCTCAGGATGCATTAGCGCCAATGAGAAAGCCAATGCTGCTCCCTGGCTGAACCCGACGATGTGCGTTGAAGAAAACCTGGATATGTCAATATCCAGGTTCATAAAGTATTCCGGAGTAAGCAGTTCAATTAATGCGTTAACTGATGGTCGAAAATCTTCTACTATTGGCCAAACACCATTTTGATACGTATGCCAACCATAACCCCCCAAGGGTGTTCCATACAACCCGCGTGGTGCTATTAACAGCGCATCTTTTGGCAGCCTCGAATTGAAGATCCACATCGCGTTTTCATCACCCGTCCAGCCGTGAAGCATAAGGATAACAGGATGAGGACCTTCACCATCCGGGATACGCAATCGCAGGTGCCAATTAGCAAGGTGTGTATTAGTTATTTCAAATCTAGTTGATTCTTCCATCCAATTTAGCTAATCCACCTGATTTATTCGTTGAGCGATGCGATCCAATATCCAAAAGAGAATACCGATCAATATCACAGGGACCAAGCCTATCCCCATGCACAGCAATCCCATCAAGGCGGACTCAACGCCGTAGAACAACAAAATCAATCCATCCCCAATCACAAATAAGATAATTATCCCCCCAATGATCAGCCGGACATTTGTTTGACGCGTATACGCACGCATATCACGAGACATTTCGATCGTCTTTTGTTACTTTATCGGAGGCAAATTTGTATGAAATAAATACTCCACCGTGATAAAATATTTTACCATTTTACCAGTGATTGTATTTCCACAAACATACACCAATAGTTTTATGAACTCTCAAAATTCGAGAACAAATATTAAACAAGAACTGGCTCAAGCGGAGATGGCGCGAAAAGAAGGAAATGAAGGGAAGGCGCGTGTCTGTGCGCGACGCGCAGCTGGAATCGTGATTGGGGAATACTTGACTCGCCGCGGAATAACGGACCTGAGCTCAAATTCCATCGACCGTCTGAAGTATTTTTCATCCTTATCCGATATCACCCAGCAAGAGAGAAAAAGTTGTGAACATTTTCTCTTACACGTGAATCCCGACCACAATCTGCCAGTAGATGCAGATCTGATTGCTGAAGCTCGTTGGTTGAAAAGAGAATTAAATTCAAAGTAGGTAAAAACAATGAATACTGATTACAACTATATTTCAGATTTACCCGAAAAAATACTTGAAATTCCTACAGATAGCATAGTCAGCCGTACAATTCACAACGATGAGAATGTCAGGGTGATATTATTCGGTTTTGCGCCTGGACAGGAACTATCCGAGCATACAGCCTCCATGCCTGCTATTATTCATATACTAAGTGGATCTGTTAAACTGATCATCGGCAAGGACCCAATCGAAGGAGACGCAGGTACGTGGGCACACATGCCCGCCAATATGCCTCATTCTGTTTTCGCGAAATCTCAAACGATGATGCTGCTAACGATGATCAAAACGGTATCTGATAACTAAAATCGCTTGCTTCACTTCAACTATATTGCTCAAAGGAAACACAATGCGCTTATTAGCAATAATCAATGGTGAGTACGGAACCAGGCACGTCAAGAATGTCACGAAACACGGTCCTAATGATTGGGTCATAAAAATATGGAACTGCCAGACAACTTTTCCTCCCGTCATAGACTACCCCGAAGACTATTTACCTGCAGAATTACCGGCATCAGATTTAATACTTTCATTTGCCGAACATCGAGGAGTGGCCGAGCTGCTGCCAGAAATCGCAGAAATGACGGGAGCTAAAGCGGTAATTGCCGCGATAGATAATGAGGCGTGGCTTCCACGCGGACTGGCACGCCAGGTGCGCGGGTGGCTTGAAAAGATGGATGTTAAATGTGCGACTCCCAAACCTCTCTGCTCCCTGACCGAACATGATTACGGCGTAACCCGTCGCGAACGCATTACCTATGACAGCAATTTGATCTCTGAATTCGCAAATTATTTCGGGCAGCCAGATATCAAGATTGAAGTTGATCCGAATACAAGAATAATCACTTCTGCAAAAGTAAATCGCGACGCGGTATGTGGCTGTGCACGTTATGCTGCAGATGGTTTGGTTGGCTTGTCAGCGGATGAAGCGTCTGAGAAGGCAGGGCTGCTCCATCACCATTATCCTTGTTTAGCGAGCATGGGCAAGGATCTGGACTTTGGCGACACCCTGATGCATGTTTCGGGCAACGTTTTGAAGGATAATGTTAATTTACAAGTCAAACCATATAAAAGCACTCAATATATAAAGCCGGATAAATTCACCGAATAAATTGCCTGCTTACACTTTATGAGCCGCGATCATGATCGTGGCTCATAAATTAGCTCTATCCCATGTTTAAATGTAAATTTTAAGACGCAGCTTGTTCGCTTTGGACATTATTTCGAAGGAAGCGGATTGCTCCAACTAAAGTAATTGTAGCTTTTATGCTTGTGGCAACCAGGATCAAACTACTGAGCACTCCGGCAGTGCCAAGGACACCATATTGCAATGCTTTTCGTCTGTTCACCGATCTAGATTTAGATTTCATCAGTTTTTGCCGCAAGCCTAACACAAACTCTTCTCTCGGTGAAACTGAAACGATAGTGTTATCTAAATAGACCTCCAGCTCATCCATTTGGTACTCAGCACTCGTTAACAATATTGGGGATTTTTTATTCATCATAATATTTATCCTTCCTCGACCGGAAAAGCAACAATACCGATCGTTCCTGGACCCAGGTTGGCTGCTATTCCAATTGACAGTTCCGAAAATATAAAATCCTGACAATTTAATGTCTCTTTTACTCGTTTCAACAAGGCTGCTCCCGCCTCCGGATCCTGGCAATGCACAACGGACGCATACACCGGTTTATGATTGAACTTCTCACTCATATAATTGATCAGGTAATTTATAGATTTCCGGCGTGTCCTCACACGATCAGCAATTTCCAGGACACCATCCTTTAGGTCAACGATAGGTTTAATATTTAGTGCAGAAGCCAGAACTGCTTGCAGCGCCCTGACCCTTCCACTCATTCTTGCGTATTCCAAATTATCCATTGTAAACACTATCTTTACCTGCCGCCGGATTTGATCCAGTCGATTTACAATCGTTTGTACTGATGCCCCAGCCTGATCCATTTTGCGAGCCTCGCGACACATATATCCCATAGCCGTCGTTCCACTGAACGAATCAAACGGAATCACTTGAATTTTATCAACCAGCTCTCGCGCAGCCAATTGTGCGGATTCGAATGTTCCTGATAATTTCCCGGTAACGTGAATAGATAGTATTGTATCGTCAGGGTCGGCTATCCTTTCATAAAGATCAACGAATTGTTGAGGAGAAGGCTGCGAAGTTTTCGGGATCTTACCAGTCTCATTTGCTATTCGATAAAATTCTTCGTCACTAATATCAATACCAGAAAGATAAGTGCTATCGCCAAATTGAATATTTATCGGAATCGTCGTAATATTAAATTTTGTTTCCCAATCACCAGGCATGTCACCGGCAGTATCCATGACAATATGTAACATTTCGTCTAATCCTCCTGGTTTTACTGAGCCACTTCTTCTAAAACTCGGCTCAGTACATCATCTTTATACAAACTTCCATTATTCGCGTATTCCACCGCCAGATCCTCGCGGAGAGTGATTAATGTCCTATGATATAGGCTTTTTATGGCACCTTCAGTTCGATTCATTATTTTCCCAATTTCGGCATTCGTCAGATGATCGACAAATTTTAATATTAGCAGTTGCTGCCTCTCAGGAGGAAGGTTGCGAATTACATCTAATAACAGCTCGCGTTCCTCTTGTTGGAGAAGTTCCCATTCAGGATGAACACTGGAATGATGAATAACTATTCTTTCATCAAGAGGATATTCCTTCCTTCGACTGTTATCACGATGCCAGTTCGCAACCAGATTATGAGCAATACGGTATAACCATGCGGTAAATGGTAAGCCATGGTCTTGGTAATTTTCGATATGACGCAGCGCCCGCATGAAGACCCTTTCAGTTAGGTCTTCAGCATCATAGGTATTGCCGGTACGATAGTAAATATAGTTATATATTCTTACTACGTATCGCTCGTAAAGCACTCCAAAGGCGTGAATATCACCGTTGGTCGCATCTGCCAGAATCGTATTATCGCTAATATCTGTCACAAAAAATCCAAATTTTTGGGGGATTTCCAACGATAAATTTTGTCATCGGGTGACAGAGAAAAGCTGACTCTTCTATCGTTAATAGGAACCCCGTGGATTAGGAAAAGTTGCACGGAGTATAACATGATTCTTACATAACTAGTGTATAATGTTCCTTCGCGGGGATGAAAGGTCTCGACGGGAGAGGCTGACCCCGGATTGCGAGCCGAGAGGCGCCGAACTCGTAAACTCAGCGCAAAATATAAGTGCCAACCGCACTGACAACTACGCTGCTATGCCCCTCGCTGCATAAGCGAAGGACCCAGCAGTTGACCTTCTAAGAAAGGTCACGTCCGCCTGCTCCGATCTCCGACCGGAGTATGGGCCGGGCGTCACAAAGTCGGAGTGCAGCATGTCGAACACCGCTAAGCATGCCTAAGAGGGGCTTTCGGGCTCCAGCGGTTAGCCAGTTTGCTTACTCTGTCGATTAAGAAGCATTCTGGCGAACAAAGATGATCGACTACGCTCGTAGACATTCGAGGGGCGAATCTTTCGGACTCGGGTTCGATTCCCGACATCTCCACTAATAGCGCACTTAGTTTGTGCGCTATTTTTTATCTGTCGCCAGAGTAACTAATCCCACATGCACCGAATCACACCTGAATCATGAATCCTTTCAAATAGCTGCCCTCTGGAAAGTTTAGCGCCATCGGGTGATCCACATCCTGGAAAAAACGCTCAACGATCATCGCGTCTCTTCCCGCGTCTAAAGCAGCGCCCGCCAGGATTTTCTGGAATAAGTCCACACTAATTCCGCCTGAGCAAGAAAATGTCGCTAATAATCCTCCAGGACGAAGTAATTTTAACGCCAACAGGTTGATATCTTTATAGCCTCTTGCTGCACTTTCTATCTGACTGCGAGTTGGCGCAAACTTTGGAGGATCCAATATAATCATCTCAAATTTACGGGCTCCATCCCGAAATTTTCTCAGCACCTGGAAAACATCCCCCTCAATGAGAGAGTTATTATCAGCTGGCAGCCCGTTAAGATCCAGGTTCTGCTTCAATAGATCCAGGGATTCGGATGAAGATTCGATCGCGGTAATTGATTCAGCGCCCCCTTTAGCTGCGGACATCGAAAAGCCGCCGGTATAAGAAAAACAATCCAATACATGTCTGCCTTTTGATAATTCGCCAATTCTGGTCCGGTTCGCGCGCTGATCCAGGTAAAATCCTGTCTTTTGCCCTTGCTGCACATTAACCCAATAATTTAAGTCCCCTTCAAAAATCTCAATTAAGGGCAAAAATGAAGCCGCAGGTAACGAATGTGACCGCAGCACACCTGTACGATTTTCTAAACCTTCCAGTTTTCGTACCGCGGCATCTGAACGCTCAAACAGCCATTGTGCATTCGTGAGGTCCATGATCAGGTCTGCGAGTACGTTCTTCCAATGTTCAATCCCGCTGCTTAGGGCTTGTAAGACAATCACGTCCGAATATCGATCGACGATCAAACCTGGCAGACCGTCTGACTCAGCATGCACCAACCGCATAGCATTTGTTTTTTCGATCGGCAGCAGGATATTCCGTAAGCGTAAAGCCCCCTCCAGCCGTTGTACAAAAAATTCTTCTCCGATTATGTCCGCCTCAATCCAGGACCAAACACGAGCCCTGATTTTTGAATTCGGGCTGTAAGCGCCCCAAGCAATAAAATCCCCCTGCGAATCACTTATTCTGACCGTTTCTCCGGATGAAGGGGTACCGGAAACATCATCAATTGCACCCGAAAATACCCATGGATGGCGGCGCTGCAGTGATTTTTGGCGACCCGGTTTTAACCTTATGACATGCATTTAGTCGCCTGGGATTACCCCTGTGTTTTTTCCTGCAACCTCAATGATATCCATAGCGTGGGTGATCTCTTCCGATTCGTGGGCAGCGGTGACAGTCGCACGTAAACGCGCCATCCCAGGAGGGACAGCCGGTGATACAACAGGCAATACAAATAAATCTTTACGCTGTGCATCCCGGGTCATCGCAAACGCCTGCTCATCAGTACCACATAATACAGGGACGATTGCTGTCTCAGTAAATAAAGTATCAAAACCCATTGCCTTCAAGCCACTGATAAATTGATCGGCATTTTGGCACAGTTTCTCAACACGCCAGGACTCATCTAAAATCACCTCAAAGGCCGCTGTCGCAGCAGCAGCCTGTGCTGGCGGTAAAGCTGCGGAGAAAATGTAGGCCCGACTGGCATGACGCAAGTACTCGATCAAATCTTTGCTGCCGGCGATGTACCCACCCACCGAAGGTATCGTTTTGCTCAGGGTCCCCATCTTAATGTCAATACTGCCTGGCATGTTGAAATGCTCTTCGATACCTCGACCACTTTTTCCCAGTACGCCCACTGAATGGGCTTCATCAATCATCAGCCAGGCGTTGTACTTTCGGCATAACGCCACAACGCTCGGGAAATCGATGATGTCCCCATCCATGCTGAATACAGCGTCTGCAATGACCAACTTTGTAGAATCAGTTGGGATTCCTTGAAGGCGATGCTCTAGAGATTGCATATCATTATGCCGGAAACGCATAAATTTGGCACCGGACATCAAGCAACCATCCACGATGCTGGCATGGTTAAGCTTATCCGATATGACATAGTCACCACGCCCCAAGAGGGTGGAAACTACGGTCAAATTAGTCGCGTAACCAGATGAATATGTAACAGCAGCTTCAGTTCCCTTAAATTCAGCGATAGTTTCTTCCAGTTTCTGATGAATTGTTAGTGTCCCCGCTAACGATCTCACACCATGCGTGCCTGTTCCGTATCGATCAATGGCTTCCTTCGCGGCAGCATTGATGCGTGGATGACCAATTAAGCCCAAATAACTGTATGAGGCGTACATCCCCATCTCTTTTCCGTTAACCAGGACTCGTGAACCTCCGCGAAGCTCTTTGATTGGCTGGTTGTAGTAATACAAGTCAGCCTGGCGAGTCATCGCCACCCTTTCATTCATAAATTGCATACGCTTTATGATTGCATCATTCTTGCGATTCAAATCCATGCTTTTCTCCTAAGATTATTATAAACAGCGCAAGTTTAGTTGAATGCTTTAGAACTGTCAACAATAAATAAAAAAATTACTCAACCAATATTCTCAATTCCGCCTCATCAATTACTTCTACATTAAGGGCAAGCGCTTTTTCGAATTTTGATCCTGGTTTTTCTCCCGCGAGTAGGTAGTCGGTTTTTCTACTAACTGAACTGGTGACTTTGCCTCCACAAGATTGAATCAAGGCCTTGGCTTCATTGCGCGTCATTCCGGGTAACGTCCCAGTGATAACAAAAGTCAAGCCAGAAAAGGGCAATGCCGCCTCATCGAGTCCAGGTTTTCCTGCCTGCTCAGATACCGGCCATACTCCAGCACTCTTGAGCTTTTTTATTACTTCTTTGTTTCCTGGACGGGTGAACCACTCCACGATTGCACGAGCGATATTAGGACCGATCCCCTCAAGCCGCTCCAGTTCATCCAATGAAGTACGGGATAGTGCATCCAGGTCCACAAAATGCCGAGCCAAATCGCCTGCCATGACTTCCCCTACTCCCCGGATACCAAGACCGTTAATCAATCGCCCCAGAGAACGAGATCGAGAAGCTCCAATCGCCTTAAGGATATTTTCCACTTTCTTCTCACCGAACCCTTCTAGCGCTAATATCTGATCGCGCGGGAGAGCATACAGATCTGCAACATCATGAACAAATCCAGCTTCAACGAACTGCTCAACGATCTTTATCCCTAATCCCAAAATATCCATCGCCCCTCTAGACACAAAATGTTCTACATTCCGTATCAACTGCTCAGGGCAGGCCGAATTGACGCAATACCATGCCACCTCGCCTGGTAAATTCTCCACAGGTTCGCCGCATACCGGACAAACATTTGGTGGTTTGAATGGATACTCATCACCACTTCGTACAGATTCAACTGGACCAATAACATACGGGATAACTTCTCCCGCTCGTTTGACTCGCACCCTGTCCCCGATGCGAATATCTTTATCTTTTATGTAGTCAAAATTATGTAAAGTTGCTTGTTTGACAATGACCCCACCGATATCCACTGGTTCAAGCATTGCGTAGGGTGTCAGTACACCGGTCCGTCCTACATTGACTCCAATATCCAATAACCGGGTGGTTACTTCTTGGGCGGGGAATTTAAACGCAATCGCGCCTCTTGGATCCTTACCAACAAATCCAAGATCCGTAGCTAACTCAATTTCATTAATTTTTATGACCATACCATCGATCTCAAATGGCAGTTCTTCTCTCCTTTGTACCCAAGATTCACACCACTTGATGACTTCTTCTAGATCGGAAAAACGTCGGACATGTTCAGTGACTGGAAATCCAAGTGCTTTTATCAAAGACAATGTCTCCCACTGTGTAGATGGTAGCTCACCGTCACTGGTGACGATCGAGTAAGTCAACATCTTCAAAGGGCGAGAGGCTGTCAGCGTTGGGTCAAGCTGGCGGAGAGAGCCTGCAGCTGTGTTTCGTGGATTGAGATAAACCTTCTCGCCAGCCCGTTCCAGCCCCTTATTCAGCAAGTCAAAGTCAGCTTTTGAAATGTACGCCTCCCCTCTGACGACTATATACCGGGGAGGTTTTGGACCTTCCGGATTGACAGGGATCGAAAGAGGCAGCGATTTGATTGTACGTAAATTATGCGTGATATCTTCCCCCACTTGCCCATCCCCGCGAGTCGCCCCCAACTCAAACAAACCGTCCCTATAGTGTAAAACAACCGTCAAACCATCAAATTTGGGCTCAACGACATATTCCGCATTTGTAACTCGTTCATCTAGCCTGAACAACCTCTGATACCAGGCTCGAACTTCATCACCGTCAAATGCATTAGCCAGGCTCAATATCGGCGCCGGATGATTTACCCTCGTAAAACGTTCAGCGGGAGCGCCGCCCGCCCGTTGTGTTGGAGAATCAGGCGTGATCCACTCAGGGTGATCGCCTTCAATCGCCCTCAACTCAACTAATAATTGATCGAATTCATAGTCGCTTATCGCCGGGTCGTCCAGAACATGATAGCGATAATTGTGTTGATTAACTTCGATTTTTAATTTTTCTAACCTGTCAGGCAATTGTTTGTCATTCATTGTCAGGAATGAGTTCTTTTTCGGGCTCAACGTATGTGGCTATACGCAAATCGCTTACATTAAGGAGGGTTCAAGCGTTTTCCAGACCGGCTTGGGAAGTAACTGATATAATCTCCTGTGGTTCCTCCTTAGAACCTGTTTCCGCTGTAGCAAATGTATTCGCTGCTAACAGCACAAGAGTAATCCACACCAGGTCGGCCAGCAAGAGATGCACGAGCTGCATCCAAACAGGTGCCAACAAGACCAAGTTTATCATACCTGCTAATAACTGGAAGATAAAGAGGCCGGTCAAAGCGATAGCAAACCGTCTCCTCTGAGCTTCTTCACGATACAGACCGACCAAAAGGTTCAGTAAAAATAAATATAATCCCACTACGATGGCTATTACAGGATGCCACACGCGCAACCTGATTAAGAAATGTGATGAGCTTGCAAAGTCTTGCTGAATTCCCTCAGCGAGCGAATCGATTGGAAACAACGTATCTCCCAGCGCTGTTATAGCCCCGCTTATACCAATAAAAATTACGCCTAAAAACGCCAGCAAAAAAACTACACCCAACGCCCCTCGCTTTGAAATACGAACCGGACTCCCGCCGGAAGCCCACCATGCGGTCAAAGTAAGTGCTGCCAATAACAGGAATGTGTTTACCAGATGGACACCCATAGATAACGCTCGTCCTATAGATGCATCATTGGCGACCCACTCAAATAGCACCAACCCCGCTCCTACTAACGCTTCTGTGATGATGAAAATAATTGAGAGTACTGCACCCAATCGGACGGTATCGCCTTTCGAATACTTCCGGAAAGCCCAGATAAACAACATCAGAACGAGTATAAGCGCCACACCGCTTGATAGTCGATGCCCAAACTCGATGAGTGTCTCCAGCACTGGCGTACGTGGGATTACCTCCCCATTACACAGAGGCCAATGACTGCCGCATCCTGCTCCAGATCCTGTGGCTCTTACATATGCTCCCCACAAGATAACCAACAAGTTATAAACCAATACCCCCCAAGCAAATTTCGCATATCTGTTAAGTCCCATAGTTATTTTCTATATCCGTGAACCCTATTGCTAGAATAAAGTACCCTGTTCAGGTGGCTGATAATTCTCCACGGATAATCCAACCAATGTTTTAAATCTATTTGCAGTTCCGGGTGCAAAACCAGCATAATCATTGTTGAAGAAACCATATAAATTGCAAACCCCAACCGATAAGTGGTCTATCTGCGTTGACCAATAACCTAAATTAGGTAAACGATCGACACGTTCATGATCGTGGCGGCTATAGCTGCCATGCTTACCGACCCAGCGCACATAGGCAAAAGGCGCCGTTAGGTGTATCTCATTTGGAAGACGCGGGTATTCGGTTGCCACCCAACAGACACCGTATGTGCTTAGCAGTTGGCTAAATTCGTCCCAATTTGTGTACCAAGATCTATCACGAACCTCAACTGAGAAGTGAAAACCAGCAGGCAGGCCAGAAATGAAGTTATCTAAAACATTCAATTGATTAAACTTAAATGATGGGGGGAATTGGATCAGGATCACGCCCAATTTAGTCTTAAGCAACCGCACACTATCCAGGAACTCCTCCATCAAGCCTGATTTATTGCCAGATCCCAGCTCGTGAGAAATAATCCTTGGCACTTTTACACAAAATTTAAAGTGTTCCGGGGTGACTGCCCACCATCTCTTTATTGTCTCTATACGCGGCGTCCCGTAAAAAGTTGAGTCAATCTCGACACAATTAAAAACGCGGCTATAATATGCTAGGTAATTTCGTGAAGGCATTTCGTGTGGGTAATAAACACCCTTCCAATCTATGTAGCTAAAACCCATCGTACCAATGTACCAGTTCATGATCTAGAGCGAGACGACACTATGACTGAATCAAGAATAATTATGTATGCCACATTTTGGTGCGGGGACTGCAGGCGTGCTGAGAGGTACTTGAAAAAACACAATATTGAGTATGAATTGATCAACATCGATAAGGACAAACAAGCCGAAAAATATGTTCTAGAGATAAATCACGGAAAACGTATCGTGCCCACGATTCTCTTTCCTGATGGGTCGATCCTGGTTGAACCATCAAACTCCCAATTGGAAAATAAATTCAATATAAAGACTCAAAATTAGCACCTGGCGCACAAATTTCACATTACGATAATCTCTTTTGGGTATCAGCCCATCCTTCCAGTTATATAATTATCGGTTAATTCCAGTTCAGGACGAGTGAAGATAATTTCTGTTTCAGAGAACTCAACCAATTCCCCCAACCAAAATAAACCCGTAAAGTCCGACACGCGCGCTGCTTGTTCCATGTTATGGGTTACAATCACGATCGTGTAATCCTTTTTTAACACATCAATTAAATCTTCTATCGTTTGTGTAGCTATCGGATCCAACGCGGATGCAGGTTCATCCATTAAGATGACTTCGGGTTCTTCAGCAACCACACGAGCAATACACAGTCTCTGCTGTTGGCCGAGCGAAAGATTTAATGCATCTTCATTAAGCATATCTTTCACTTCGTCCCACAAACCAACTTGCTCGAGGCTCCACTCAACAAGCTCTGACAGATCACGCTTAGACCTGGTTAAACCCAATACCCTTGGTCCAAACGCTACATTATCGAATATTGTTTGGGGAAAAGGGTTTGGTTTTTGAAATACCATACCCACTTTTTGACGGAGGTCAACTAGATCGACCTCAGGGGCGTATATATCCTGTCCATCCAGCAAAATCTCGCCGACAACAGAAGTATCAGCAATTCTGTCATTCATTCTGTTCAAACAACGCAAGAAGGTAGACTTTCCACATCCGGAAGGTCCTATCAAAGCCGTCACTTTCCTCGGTTGGATTTCAATGTTTATCTGACTGAGCGCTTTAAATTCCGCGTAATAAAAATCTAACCCACGAACGACAAACACCGGCTCGTCTGCTGACATGTGGTAGATTCTACTCTATACTACGGAAAACCTAAAGATAGAGTCTGGGATCTAAACAACCTTGTATGAAAAAATAATTGCGACTATAATCACTGAAATGCGATTGCAGCGATATCTACTTTTTGTTCTGTTTGCAATTTGTCTTATTGGATGTAGGGGAAAATCTACATCAGAAGGACCTTCGCCCCCTTCAGACTCTGGGTACATCGAAAATAAAGGATCAGATACGATTGTAAATCTAGCCTTGGCATGGGCTGAAGAGTATCAATCGATCCATCCGGACGTCCGTATTTCCGTCACCGGTGGAGGTTCCGGGACAGGGATTGCCGCATTATTTAACAATACGGTGGATATCGCAAATGCTTCCAGGAAAATAAAACCTGAAGAAAGAGAAGCTATCGAAAAGAATGGGACCGAGCCGTTCGAGTTCGTGATTGCACGTGACGCGATTGCTATCATCGTTAACCCCGAAAACCCAATCGAACAGATAACGCTCCAACAATTATCGGATATCTACAGCGGCAAGATAGATAATTGGAAAGAATTGGGGGGTGAAGATCGACCCATCGTTCGCCTTTCCCGCGAGGTCAACTCCGGGACACACGTGTACTTCCTCGAAGAGGTCGTTCGTCTCGGTGACAAAGAGAACAAGACACTATTTTCCAAAGACACATTGCTGCTGCCATCCTCCGAGGGTATCACAGCCGAAGTGAGAGATAATCCCAACGCGATTGGGTATGATGGGCTCGGTTATGTTACACCAGATGTAAAAGTTGTCCCGGTGTCGCGAGGTGACGATTCGCCATTTATTTACCCTTCGGCTAACACAGTAAACACCGACACTTATCCAATCGCGCGAGACCTGTACATGTACACTGCTGGTCAACCAGCGGGCCTCGTGAAAATATATCTTGATTGGATTTTTTCACCTGAAGCGCAAGTGATAGTCAATGAATTAGGTTTTGTTCCGATCATTAACTCAGATGAATAACCATTTGATTATTCACTGAGTAAACCATGGGAAAATTCCAAAAGATACAAGAACTTTTCGTCTCGGGATTGATTAAGGTCTCCGGTTATTCAGCCATAATCTTCGTACTTCTGATTTTATATTTTCTGCTGTCTGAAGGATTGCCGGCCCTAAAGGAAGTCTCTGTGCAGTCCCTTCTCGAGACACGCTGGTACCCGATTGAAGATTTTTATGGGCTGCTGCCATTGATTGGCGGCTCCATAATCGTTACTTTGGGGGCGACACTCATCGCGGTTCCCATCGGGATCGGTACAGCGGTTTATATCGCTGAAGTCAGTCCCCGGTGGGCCAAAGAAATATTAAAACCAATGGTTGAAGTCTTAGCCGGCATACCTTCGGTTGTGTTGGGGTTTCTCGGAATTCTGGCATTTACATCGTTATTACGGCAGTCACTTGACCTTCCCACTGGATTAACCGCGCTCACAGGATCGATCTTGTTAGCATTAATTTCGATACCAACTATTGTATCGGTATCTGAGGATGCACTTGACGCTGTGCCCCGCTCGTATCGAGACGCGGCCGTCGCATTAGGGGCAACAGAATGGGAGACCATATGGAAAGTCACATTACCGGCTGCTCGATCCGGTGTCATTACTGCGGTTATGTTGGGAATCGGTAGGACGATTGGTGAAACGATGGCGGTTATGATGGTCACTGGCAATGCTCCAATTCTCCCTACTGGCCTTCGTGATCTCTTCTCCCCCGTACGCACAATGACTGCAACTATCGCCGCGGAAATGGGTGAAGTTGCGAGCGGGAGCACGCACTACCACATCCTATTCTTCATTGGGATAGTTCTATTCCTGATCTCACTTATTGTAAATTTAACCGCCTCAGCGGTTGTCTTCCGTCAACGCAAACGCTCTGAGCGTATCTTGTCATAAAATTTTATACATTCAATGTCAACTCTAACGCAAAAAAGGACCAGGAAAGATCCAAAATTCCGTCACATAACCCAACAGGGCGGTTATTTACTCTTGGCCCTGATCACACTTATCACTATAACGCCGATCATCATTATTGTCAGTTATATAATTCGCCAGGGTGCATCGGCAATTTCATTAGAGTTCATCTTTGGCTTTCCGACAAACGGTATGAAGGACGGAGGAATCTTCCCGGCAATTGTTGGAACGATTTATTTGACCGTATTTACGGCCATATTTGCGGTGCCTTTAGGTATTGGGGCGGCAATATATCTCTCCGAATACGCTCCTGAGAACCGCTGGACACGCTCAATCCGTATTGCGATCATTAACCTGGCCGGCATACCTTCAGTAGTCTACGGTTTATTCGGATTGGGATTATTCGTTATTTTTATTAATTTAGGCACCAGTATCCTCGCCGGTGCATTAACACTCGCCATCATGACACTACCGGTTATTATCAGCACCTCCGAGGAATCTCTGCGGTCTGTTCCCCAATCATTCCGAGTAGTTAGCATATCTCTCGGAGCAACGAAATGGCAGACTATCCGTAGAATTGTACTTCCACAATCACTGCCTGGTGTAACCACGGGAGTTATCCTCGGATTAGTAAGAGCAGCAGGAGAAACAGCTCCGATCTTATTTACGGTTGCAGCTTTCTATTTACCCAGCCTGCCTACATCACCCTTGGATTCGACGATGGCCTTACCTTATCACCTGTTTGTCATATCCACTCAAGTCCCGGGGATGCCTGTGGAAATACAGTTTGGGACCGCGTTGGTCCTGTTGGTCTTCGTGTTAAGTATGCAGCTTCTTGCTACGCTGATCAGGTCCAGGGCTCGGGCCAAACGTCTGTGGTAATCCTGACTGGTACAATATATGGATAAAATCATCGTTGACCATCTTAGCTTGAACTACTCCGATGGAACAGAATCGCTAAAAGATATCAACCTGAACATTGCTTCAAACTCAATTACGGTGTTATATGGTCCCGCAGGAGGAGGAAAATCAACATTATTACGCGTAATTAACCGCTTAAACGACTTGGCTGATGTTGAATCGATAGAAGGAAAGGTGCTGTTAGCCGACAAAAATAACAACTATACGAATGTCTTGGACCCGAAATTGGATGTAATCTCCCTGCGTCGTCGGGTCGGCATGGTATTTGCTCGTCCAATCGTTCTGCCATTCAGCATTAAAGAAAACTTGACTTACGGACTAAAAATGGCTGGTGAAAAAAATAATTCGAGATTGGACCATGCCGTGGAAAAAAGTTTAAAACAGGCTGCATTATGGGATGAAGTTATGGATAGGTTGGATGACCCGGCAGTGGCTTTATCTGGCGGACAACAGCAAAGGTTGTGCCTTGCCAGATCACTGGCTTTCGAGCCTGAGGTGATATTGCTGGACGAACCAACTTCCGGCTTAGACCCGATATCAACTAATAAGGTTGAGAGCTCCCTTCAAGAACTGAAACAGGATTACACGATAGTACTTGTCCCGCATTCCGTACAGCAAGCCGGTCGTGTCGCCGATCAAGCAGCATTCTTTTTACAGGGAGAACTTGTCGAGTTTGCACCTGCAGAGCAGTTGTTTACCAATCCAAAAGATAAACGTACGGAGGATTATCTTGTTGGCCGTTTTGGTTAATCAGTCGCTGTCCATCAAAATATTCGCTTAATTTTATCGGTTGTTATTTCGAGCGTCTGAAAAGGAATTATCTTATGCCAAGAGAAACATTGGATCGGAAAATTCGATATCTGTACGATGAAATTCTACTCATGGATAGCATGGTAGAGCAGGCCACTATCGATGCGGTCGAGGCTTTAAAAAATCAACATCTTGAAGAAGCCCGCCAAATCATCGATAATGACACGCTTATAAATAAGAAACGCTTTGAACTCGAAAATGACATTATCGTAACAATAGCCACCCAACAGCCTATCATGGCGAGTGACTTAAGATTAATGGCGTCTATCTTAGAGATTGTTGGCGAACTAGAACGTATGGGTGACTATGCAAAAGGTATTGCTCGCGTCGCATTATTAATTGGCAGACAGCCATTCGTAAAACCCATGATCGATATCCAAAAAATGAGAGATATTACATTGGATATGCTGCATCGCGCCGTTGGTGCATTTGTAGATCAGGATGCAGAATTAGCAAAAATAATCCCCACCGATGATGATAAAGTCGATGATTTGTATCAAGATATTTACCGGGAATTAGTCGCAATAATGACGTCTGATCCTAAAGCAATTAACCAATCCAATCAGTTAATGTGGGTAGCTCACAATTTAGAACGAATGGCCGATCGCGTCACAAATATTTGTGAAAGAACCATCTATGTAGCCACGGGGCGATTAGTTGAATTATCCACATCTGATGACGAGATGATTCCATACTCATAGATGGTTGTCACGCTCAATTTTAACAACGCCAGCGTCTGTCGAATTCAACAAATAGGGTGCATGCTACATAAAGTTTTATTTCTATGCACGGGTAATTCATGTCGTTCTCAAATAGCAGAGGCAATCGTAAACCGGGAACTTGGGGGATACCTGGCAAGCGTCTAGTGCCGTCACCCGGCCAACGGGATATGTGCATCCATACGCAGTGCAAGTTTTAGAAGAGATGGGCATCAAACACATTGGTGTCTCAAAAAACGTCCACCAATTTCGCGGTGATTATTTCAAAATTGTGATTTTTGTCTGTGACTCAGCCGCTGAAGCGTGTCCGACGTGGTTAGGCTCAGGTAAGCGTACCCAGATTAGCGTTCTGGACCCGGCAAAAGCTGGATGATCAGAACAGAATAAATTGACAGTTTTTCAACAAGTGCAAGATGATATCGCAAAACAAATACCCGCATATCTCCTTGATAACATGTGATCGCATAAAAATCACATAAACAGACAATGAATAAACCGGATAATTACTATTTAGAACGATGCGATTGGATGTGAAATTAATTTCACATCCACTTTTTATATCATCAACGGTAAAATATGACAAACACAGGAATAAAATCAGTTGTCACTTTGCTCTAAACCCGATAAACTATATAAAATATGTGGATGAGAGGTTACTATGAACGCCATAAAAATCATCGCCTATATCGCAGCCGCAATACTGGTCTTATTTGGTGTCTTATTCATCTGGGGCGCATTCAGCCCGGACGGCTCTCCAAGCTGGATCATTGTCGGATTGATTAGTGTTGCTATTGGCTTTGTATTAATCTGGTTTGGCAGCCGCAGAAAACCGACTGAAGCCGAAGAAAATATCACTTTAAACATCGACTTACCAGCAGATGTCAATCTAGAATCGTTAAAATGCGAGAACTGCGGAGGTGCTTTAACGACCGATAATATCAAAATGGTCGCAGGAGCTCCTGTCGTTGACTGTCCATACTGCTCCACCACATATCAAATCACAGAAGACCCCAAGTGGTAATCACGATTTGAACACCTAATACTTGTAAACCAGACCTGTCAGGAGAGATGTCTATGCGTAAATGGCACATATTATTAACCGCATCTATGTTCTTTGCCTTGCTCCTAACCGCCAGTTCCGCACTGGCGCAGACCTATTTTTTCAGTTTAGACGAGATGACAGTGAATGTGTTTTGGAACGAAGATGGGACATCTTCTATTGATTATGTTTTCGTATTCACCAACGATCCTTCCGCCTCTCCAATCGAATATGTTGATGTAGGATTGCCAAACTCAAATTTCGACCGGGGAAGCATCTTCGCGGATGTCGATGGTCAGCCAATTACCAATATTTCTTCATCTGATTTCCAGGGTTTGGGTGGCTCGGGGGTTGCTGTCGGTCTCGGAGCACTTGCTATTCAGCCGGGCGAGACAGGAACTGTGCATGTATTTATCGGTACACAGCGTGATGTACTTTATGAAGACGACATTGATAGCGATTACGCCAGCGCAGTCTTTATTCCGAATTATTTTGGTTCTCAATACGTCGATGGGTCAACCGATACATGCGTAATATATCACCTCCCGCCCGGTGTTGCACCTGATGAGCCACGCTGGCATACCGCCCCAACTGGATTTCCCAGCGAGCCAGAAACAGGACTTGATGAGGAAGGTAGAGTTGCTTACATGTGGTGCAATCCCCAGGCGTCTGGTTCACTAGGGTACACATTTGGTGCATCATTTCCAAATAAGTACGTGCCCAGTTCAGCAATATTCACACCCAGCCTGCTCGAAACCCTTGGCGTCAACGTAGACGACCTGATTGGGATGTGCTTCTGTGGCTTCTTCATCCTCTTTATTGCGGGCATTATCTGGCTATCCGTTCGCAGCACCAAACGTCGAAAATTACGATACCTTTCACCCAAGATCGCGATAGAGGGACACGGTATCAAACGCGGTTTGACCGCAGTAGAAGCTGCCCTTTTGTTGGAACAGCCAATGGATAAGATCTTGACGATGATCCTTTTCTCCACGATCAAGAAAAACGCTGCTCAGGTTACGAAACAGGACCCTTTAGAATTAGAAGTCACCGACCCGCTGCCTGAAGGAATGCATGCTTACGAAATTAAATTCCTGGAGGCATTCAAGAAAACCAAGCGCTCATCCCAGCGAAAAGCCCTACAAACAATGATGGTAGATCTCGTAAAGAGTGTGTCCAAAAAGATGAAAGGCTTCAGCCGGCGTGAAACAGTCGCATATTATCGAGATATCGTTACACGTGCATGGGCTCAAGTAGAAGGGGCTGAAACCCCGCAGGTCAAGAGCGAAAAGTATGACGAAGTGATGGAATGGACCATGCTTGATAAGGATTACGACCAGCGGACACGGGATGTCTTTCGTACGGGCCCGGTTTTTGTGCCAATCTGGTACCCTCGCTACAACCCCTCCTTCCCAAGAACATCTACTGGCGCACCTTCAACGAGCGGAGCTCCATCTTCCAGAGGAGGTTCCGTCTCGCTACCGCATCTACCTGGATCCGATTTTGCCGCTTCCGTGGTCGGTGGCGTACAAACCATGTCAGCCGGCGTGGTGGGCAGCTTGACCGATTTTACAGGTGGTATCACACAAAAGACCAATCCTCCACCAGTCAGGACTTCGAGTGGTCGTAGCTCTTTTGGTGGTGGCGGAGGCGGCTGTGCTTGTGCGTGCGCCTGTGCCGGATGCGCCTGCGCCTGTGCTGGTGGTGGTAGGTAGCCATTAGTTTTGTGACTAAATAATCAAATTTTATCGGTAGAGCTTGAGGTTAATGGTTATGTTCGATTGGATAAAATCATCTTTCAGTGAGATTAATTCAAAAATCTCGGGGCTTACCCCGCCTTCACCTGGCCTTTTCCATTACGAACGAAAAAGCATCGGTGAACGGAGCCGCGTGCATCTTCGAATAGACCCGGATGGCAGCGGGCTTTTAATGGTAAACGCCAGCCGCGTAATGCATTTAAACCCAACCGCGGCATATATGTCCTACATGGCGTTGGAGGAATTCCCCCAGGATCAAGCAATCCGTAGCATAACAAAGCGCTATAACGTGGAAACAGACCAGGCATATAGTGACTATGCGCAAATCACCGAGAATCTCGTCCAACTCACGCGCCCTGATGGTGCCTGCCCTATCCATGACTTGAATCTCGAGATTACCCCACCCTTCAGCACCCGACCATCTGCACCTTATCGGATGGATCTGGCACTGACATATCGCTGCAACAACGACTGCGCCCACTGCTACAATGGCCGGCCGCGAGATTACCCCGAGTTATCCACTGAGCAATGGAAACGCATTCTCGACCATGTCTGGTCGCTGGGTATCCCGCATGTCGTCTTCACAGGCGGTGAACCAACGCTTCGATCTGATCTTCCCGAATTAATCGCCCACGCGGAACAAAACGGACAAATCACTGGCATTAACACGAACGCCCGGCGGTTGAGCGATACAAGTTTTGTCAGGCAGCTCGTTGATGCAGGTCTCGATCACATCCAAATCACGGTGGAATCTCATCTGCACGAAGTCCACGATAAGATGATGCGTGCCAAAGGCGCCTGGATTCAAACCGTAGCCGGTCTTGAGAACTCCCTCGACAGCCCTTTGTTTGTCATGACAAATTCGACCATGTTGCGCGATAACAGCCCACATCTCGCTGAAACACTGGACTTTCTTACAACCCTGGGTGTTCCTACTATCGGTTTAAACGCCTTAATTTACTCAGGTCACGGCTTAACCGTCGGCAGTGGGCTGCGAGAAAATGAGCTTCAGCCGCTGTTAAACCTGGCCAGGCAACATACCCAGGCCAATAACCAGCGTTTAATCTGGTACACACCCACACAATACTGCAATTTCGATCCTATGCAGCTGGAGTTGGGGGTTAAGGGCTGTACTGCTGCCTTATATAATATGTGCATCGAACCAGACGGGGGCGTAATACCGTGCCAATCTTATTACGAGCAAGTTGGTAACATACTCACCGATCCATGGGACTCAATTTGGAATCATGGATTATCAACAAGTTTACGCGATCGCAAGTATGTCCCGGACAAATGTGTAAATTGCGCATTGCTACCGGAATGCGGCGGTGGATGTCCATTAATGCTGCAAAAGCCTTATCTGGACATTGATCAAATTGACTGATCCTTTTCATGAGGTGAATAATGGCAAACATCTTGAATAGCGTACGTAACCTTTTTACACCTGCAGAGCTCATCCCCAGCGGCACTTATCACTATATCTCACCTCAAGATGACCCTCGCAATTATCGCCTTCACCTACGAATTGAGGGTGACGGAAGCGGCGTGCTGATCATCAACGCTTCCACGATACTGCACCTCAATCAAACCGCAGCCGAGTACGCCTATTATCTTGTTAATAATTTATCCCCGGATGATGCGGCCGTAAAAATGTCCAAGCGCTACGAAATCAGCCTGGAGCAGGCTAAAAAAGATTACCAGGAATTGATTGATCGAATTCAAGTGCTTATAGCAACGCCAGATCTGGACCCTGTGACATTTTTAGGCTTTGAACGTATGGTCCCATTCTCAGGGTACATTTCATCGCCTTATCGGGTTGATTGTGCGGTTACCTATCAACTTCCGGTGGAAACTGATCCAGAGGCAGCCCCAATTGACCGGATCGATAAAGAACTAGATTCGGCTGAATGGCTCAAGTTGATCGATAAGGCGCAGGAGGTGGGTATCCCCCATTTAGTATTTACGGGAGGCGAGCCCACATTACGTGATGATCTGGCGGATCTGTTGATGAGAGCTGAGGAGAACAACCAGGTGACAGGGTTGCTCACCAATGGTCTGAAATTTACTGATCAGGAGTACCTCAATTCGCTTTTGGTCACAGGCCTTGATCATTTGATGATGATTTTCCATCCGGAAAATGATCGGACCTGGATGGCACTGGAAAATTTACTCGCAGCAGATCTCTTTGTAGCGATCCACCTGACAATTCGTGAAGAAAATTTTGAGGAAATTTCTAATCTTATCCAGCGATTGTGTGACATGGGTGTAAAGGCCATATCGTTAACCACCACCGATCCAGCATTTGATGCATCGCTGCAGCATGCCCGAGACCTCGTTTCCGACTTGGGTCTCGATCTGGTTTGGAATCTGCCGGTGCCCTATTCGGCCAGCAATCCAGTTGCACTCGAAACCGATCACAGCGAAGAACTGGAGGGCAGTGGTCGCGCCTGGCTGTACATCGAGCCGGATGGCGATGTGCTGCCTGCCCAGGGCATTAACCGAGTTCTTGGAAATATATTAACAGATGATTGGGAACAAATCTGGATGAAGGCGCATGCTGGATAATCAGTTGCCTAATTACACAATGAAATTATAGGGGGTAATATTGTGTCGCTCAAACCCATCGATTGGCATCGTCGCTACATGCAGCAGGCTCGCTGGACAAGAGAACTGCGCCGTTACTTATTTAAACGAGCCGGAATTGGCAGCGAGAACACCTTACTTGAAGTAGGCGCTGGGAGTGGGGCTGTTCTCTCGGATTTTTCAGATGAACCCGATTTAGGGGTCTTAGGACTGGATATCGATGCAGAGAATTTATCTATGGCGTCTCAATACGTTCCATTTTCCCGGCTAATTCAAGGGGATGCCCATTTCCTACCGTTCCAGACTAATGCGGTTCATTGCTGTTTTTGCCACTATTTCTTGTTATGGGTCAGCGATCCGGCGCGAATCGTCAGCGAAATGTTGCGGGTAACAAAATCTGGTGGAGTCGTTATGGCGCTGGCTGAGCCCGACTACGGAGGACGAATTGATTTCCCGCTGGACCTTGCCCAATTAGGTGATTGGCAGATAGAAGCACTGAAACAACAAGGCGCAGATCCACTCATCGGCCGTCAGTTGGCCGGTCTATTCACCAATCAAGGTTGTGTTGATGTCGAAACGGGTGTCCTGGGAGGGGAATGGAAAAAAATCCCATCGCTAGATGAATTGAATAATGAGTGGGCGGTTCTTGAATCAGATTTGTCCGGATTAATTTCCACAATAATCCTGGAGGATTATAAAGATAAAGATTTCAAAGCCTGGAAGCGCGGAGAGCGAATCTTATACGTACCAACCTTCTATTCATGGGGTCGAGTTCCGTGAATATGGCACAACCCCCAATTGAACAAAATTGTAACAGCTAAATTGTGTCTGAGGGAATCCCCACCTCAATTTGACCGTCGATGACCCTGGTTGGGTAAGCCGGGATATCGACGACTGCGGGAAGGCTGTTCGCTTTTCCGTTTCGTATATCGAATCTTGCTCCATGTCGCGGGCATGTTACTTCGTAACCATCCGTCTCCCCATCGCCTAATGGTCCATCATCATGTGAACAAACGTCACCGATGGCAAATATCTCATCTACAATATGAAAAATAACGATTGGTATTGAATCAATTTCAACAAATAACCGGTCCTTACCAGAAAATTCATCCCAAGGGCCAATTTGGAAAAAATCACAATCCCCTGGATCGATTTTTGTGTAATCATACATAATTCTTATCTCCCTGGCTGTTCAAATCAAGTGGAATTACGGTCACTCAAGCAAATCATCGCTGGCTTCACCTACTCCATACGCCCCGGCCTTGAGTACTTTCAAGGACAGCAAAGCACATTTCAATCGCACTGGCCCCAGTTCAATACCCAATAGATCAAGAACATCTTCTTTCGTGAGCGATTTGACTTCGTCAATTGATTTACCGTGAATGGATTCAAGAAGCAGATCCGCAGAGGCTATTGAAATCGCGCACCCATGACCATCAAAAACCGCCTTTTCTACGAATCCATCTTCTGAAACAAGCATTTCTATGCGGATAAAATCACCGCAGAGTGGGTTGTCATCTTCGAATGAAATATCATGAGGATCCAGGTTTCCCCTAAAGATTGGATTTTTGTAACGATCAATAATGATTTGGCGGTATAGGTCATCCATACTGATATCCGGTTATACGGTTTAGCATAACAAGCGCATTTTATTCGAGCTCGATCAAACTACGCTCACATACGAAAAAGTTCATTGACTTTATAAACTGCATCTGCCAGTAAATCTACTTCTTTGGTTGAATTATATAGATAAAAACTTGCGCGAGCGCTGGCCGGAATCTGGTACTTCTCGTGAAGCGGCATGGCGCAGTGGTGACCCGCCCGTATCGCAATTCCGTATGAATCCATGATCTGCGAAATATCGTGCGGATGTATGCCATCCATAGTAAATGTCACAACGCCACCCTTGTAGTCTGCGCCTGGGCCGTAAACGGTTACCCCGGGAATCTCTTCCATACGTTCTAAAGCATAAGTCACAACTTCATGCTCGTGAGCTGCAACTACTTCCATCCCTATTAAATTCAAGTAATCCACGGCTGCACCGAAACCTATCGCTTCTGCAATCGCCGGAGTACCAGCCTCGAATTTGTATGGAAGCTCATTGGGTGTAAATGAACGAAGGTGAACCCTTTTAATCATATCACCTCCACCCAGAAATGGAGGCAGGGCGTTCAGTAGATCTTTTTTCCCGTACAGGACACCAATCCCGCTGGGACCACACATTTTATGTGCCGAAAACGCCAGAAAATCCACATCCAGTTCCTGCACATCGACCGGTATATGAGGTACAGATTGGGCAGCATCAACCAGCGTGATCGCGCCAGCGTTGTGAGCAAGCTGGATAATTTCCGCAGCCGGTGTAATCGTTCCGAGAACGTTCGACATTTGTGTAAATGCAACCAGTTTCGGTTCTGAAGTGAGCAGTTGCCGATATATCTCCAGATCCAATAATCCCGCTTCATTAACGGGTATGAATTCAAGACGCAATCCGCGTTCTTCCGCAAGCATCTGCCATGGTACTAGATTCGAATGATGCTCCATTTCGGTTAATATTATTGTGTCCCCAGCTTCAAGTGTCCTGCCCCATGTAAGTGCCAGCAGGTTTATTGACTCGGTTGTATTACGAGTAAATATCACCTGCCGGGCTGAGGGAGCGTTGATGAATTCTGCCACTTTACGCCGTGCTGATTCGTACATTTCTGTCGCTTCTTCAGCCAGCGTATGGATACCACGATGGATATTGGCATTTGATCTTTTATAAAAGTCATCCATCGCCTCGATAACCGCCAATGGTTTTTGGCTGGTGGCCGTGGAATCAAGGTATACCAGAGGTACCCCTGGCTTCACTTCACGCTGGAAGATGGGAAAATCTTCCCGTACTTTTTCCACATTCAGGAGACCGTTCATTGTATCTATGCGCGTCATTTAGTCGTTTTCTTCTTTGATCGGGTGCGAGTACGTTTGCGACGTTTTACAGCCTTACGAATTTTATTAGAATCTTTTGGGCACCACAAAACGTGGTCAGGCACCATCCATCCATCGGTAAGATAGACATTCTCCTCAAATTGGATCGCGATCATTTTTGGATCTACCTGGACAACGGTACCTTCCAGCCAATCACGGACACGTTCGTCCTCCCGATTGTGATCACAGAACACATCGATCCGATCCCCGACATCAAAAGTGTCATCTTGATCCGGTGTGGTCGTAAAATATAATCCTGACAATACTGCCTCCATATTTAACCTAGATAATTGTTATAAATAATCACAATCACAAATCTCACCCATCGCATACTAACTAAGAAATTACCCCATTTTTTCTAGGATAGCTGCCTGGAAGCGAGTGCGAACGCCCTCAAACGGAATCCTTTGCATTATTGGGTCAAAAAAACCCTCAACAATCAACCGCTCTGCATCACTATATGGGATTCCTCTACTGAGCAGATAAAAGACCTGGTCTGCGTCAATTTTTCCTACCGTTGCGCCGTGTGTACAGCGCACATCATCGGCTAAAATCTCCAAGCCTGGAATCGAGTCGGCCCGAGCTTTCGTACTCAGCACCAGGTTCCTGTTTGCCTGGTAGCCGTCAGTTTTTTGGGCGCCAGGAGCCACGTATATCATACCCTGCCATACTGAACGGCTGCTATCTTTCAGCGCGCCTTTGAATAATAGGTCACTCGTCGTATTGACCGCCAGGTGATTCTGCTGTGTATCATGGTCAAGCAGCTGTACACCATCCGTAAAATAAAAACCGGACATGCGTCCATTTGCTCCCTGTCCGACCAAGTCAAGGTCAGAAAAGTTTTTCGTTAAATGACTGCCTACCGCACCAAAGATCCAATCCAGATTACCATCCTGTTCGACTCGCGCTCTTTCGTGGCTGAAATTCCAGACATGGTCGCCCCACGACTGCAGCTCTACAAACTGCAGGTCGGCGCCTCTTCCAACATGGATCTCCACAATGCCTGCATGGAGGGTCTGGCCATCACTTTCCTTCGGGGAAGCCGCCTCATGCACGTATGTTAATGAGGCATCTGCATCGACGTATAAAAGGAGATGCGAAAAATACGCCATGCCCACACCCGGGCCCCAAATTATACTGTGTAACGGCAGCTCAACCTGCATCCCGGGCGGTACGTATACAAGGATGCCATCCTGGGTCATCGCGGCCGCTAACGCGGCAAACTTTCCTTCATTGACCCGCACAATCTTTCCGAGTATTTTTTCGACAATTTCAGGATGCTCCTGTTGTGCGGTATTTAAATCCGTATAAATTAAGCCAGCGGCTTCCAACTCCGGATCTACTTCACGTTGAACGCCTTTTGGAGAAATCGCTATCTGCCCGCCATGATGGTCTCCCACCAATGGTTGTAATAAATCTTTCGGAGTTGGCTCTGTGGGATCCGATCCATTGGCGGCTGGAAGTTGAAAAGTACCAGCATCCAGTGCCCGGATGTCAGTCCTACGCCATGCTTCATCTTTCGTAGTCGGAAGGGGTTGTTGGAGATACGAGTTCCATGCATTTTCGTAATAGTTGCGATAAATTTTAGGTGTATTCCGATCATTCAACGCCGGGACCATGTCCCGTGAAAACGAAAACTCTTCCGGTGTATCCCTTTCTGACCGCCTGGTTCGACGAACGACAGTTTTAGTTTTAGCTGGCATTGCTTACCCTATCGACCCTTCCATCTGCAGCTGGATCAGACGGTTCATTTCTATAGCATATTCCATTGGTAGTTCTTTTACCAGAGGTTCTATGAACCCGGAAACTACCATAGTCGTGGCTTCTTCTTCGCTCAAACCCCTGCTCATCAAGTAAAACATCTGCTCCTCACCCACTTTTGAGACGGATGCTTCGTGCCCGATGGTCACATCTTCCTCGTCAATTTCTATATAGGGATAGGTATCGGATCGTGACGTTTCATCCAACAGCAATGCATCACAAACTACATTTGATTTGACATTACTTGCGCCTTTATAGACCTTGAGAAGTCCACGGTAGGACGCACGCCCACCTGCTTGGCTGATCGATTTGGACGTGATCTTGCTGCTGGTATCCGGTGCTACATGGATTACCTTACCACCGGCGTCCTGGTGCTGGCCGCTGCCGGAAAAAGCCATCGACAGGATCTCGCCATGCGCCCGGGGTCCGATCAAGTAGCAGGACGGGTATTTCATAGTTAATTTTGAGCCCAGATTTGCGTCCACCCATTCCATAGTGGCGCCTTCATGAACCATCGCCCTTTGTGTTACCAGGTTGTACACATTCTTAGACCAGTTCTGTATGGTCGTATATCTTACCCTAGCGTCTTTTTTTACCAGGATTTCGATCACACCACTGTGCAATGAATCCGTTGTATATGTTGGAGCCGTACAACCCTCGACATAATGGACCTGTGCTCCCTCATCAGCAATTATTAGTGTACGTTCGAACTGGCCAATATTTGCCACGTTTAAGCGGAAATACGCCTGCAGGGGCAATTCTACATGCACGCCCTTAGGAATATATATAAAAGAGCCTCCCGACCAAACAGCGCCGTTTAAAGCTGCAAATTTGTTATCTTCAATCGGTATTACAGTACCGAAGTATTCGCGGAAAAGATCCGGGTGCTGCCGCAATCCATCTTCGATGCTTAAAAAGATAACACCACGCGCCTCAAGATGCTCCTGGATCTTGTGGTACACCATTTCTGATTCATATTGGGCGCCCACGCCGGCCAGGAATTTTTGTTCTGCTTCAGGGATACCCAGCTTGTCGAAGGTGTTCTTAATCGTATCCGGGACATCATCCCAGGAATTACTCCCTGATTCTGTTGGTTTGACGTAGTAATAAATATCATCTAATTTTAGATTTGAAAGGTCGCCACCCCACTCAGGCATCGGTCGTTGTTGGAAATGTTCGAGCGCTTTTAAGCGAAACTCAAGCATCCACTGAGGTTCACCTTTCATTTCAGATATTTGTTCAACGACCTCTCGATCCAATCCTTTCCGCGATTTAAACACGAATGTTTCAGGATCTTTGAAACCGTACTGATAATCACCAATACTTTCTAATAATTTTTCGTCGTGTTTAACTTCACTCATGGAATACCTCCAAAATTAACGTCCTAATGACACTCGCGTAAGAGTCTCTACCATTAAAAAGCATTACGCAGGCACAGGTCCGTTCTTTTCGCGCAGCCAATCGTAACCATGTTCTTCCAGGTGCAGCGCCAGTTCTGGTCCCCCAGATTCTGCTATTTTCCCTTCTAACATAATATGTACAAAGTCCGGCTTGATGTAATTAAGAATTCTCTGGTAGTGAGTGATGACCAATACACCTAATTCCGGTCCACGCAGGGAATTAATTCCCTCGGACACGATTCGCAATGCATCGATGTCCAGGCCGGAGTCGGTCTCGTCCATTACGGCAATTTCAGGTTTAAGTGTTGCCAGCTGCAGTACTTCCGCACGCTTTTTTTCGCCACCAGAAAACCCTTCATTCAGATATCGGCTGGCGAAGCTGTGATCCATTTTGAGGAGATCCATTTGTTCAATTAACATCTTCCGAAATTCGGGTATTGGAAGACCTTTATCATCAGGATCGTTATATTTTCTTTTGGCATTAATTGCTGTGCGCAGGAAATTCGCTACTGTCACACCTGGAATGGCAACAGGATACTGGAAGGCCATAAAAAGTCCTAAATGAGCGCGGTCATCGGGCGCCAACCCCACAATGTTTGTTCCTTTTAGTAATATTTCACCATCTGTAATATCGTAGGACGGGTGGCCCATAATAGAATAAGCCAGAGTCGATTTTCCTGTACCGTTTGGTCCCATAAGGGCATGAACCTCGCCCTGATTTATCGTTAGATTTACGCCATTCAAGATCTGGGTGTCTTCTATCGCAACGTGAAGATTGCGGATTTCCAGCTCGGTCATACACTTGCTCCTTTATTTCGTTCTAGTGTTTCGTGATAGAGCTATTCAATCTAAATTATGATAATTGACGGAAAACAAATTATCAATGCGCAAAACGGTACGAATTATAGCAGTACCGATAAATTCCGTCAATATTATGGATAACAATCTAATTTATTCGCGAAATTATATCAGGCATACTCAGGATAGTCAATAATATTTAGGATAATATTCTTATTATTGACAAATATTATTGCGCATGCTATACTTTTTTGGTCAAAACCTGATTCAGGGATAAGTATTATCACAGCTGGGAATCGTATGATCGAAGAACGCGAGCACTTAAAAAGCACACGGGAGAAAGTATTAGAGACGCTTTTAACCTGTCAGAAATGCACTATAAATGATATTGCAGAAGTTGTCGGCATTAATTCGATCTCTGTACGCCACCATATTATAAGATTGGAGGCGGACGGTTTGGTGACATCAGCCGAGGAGCGGCATGGCGTAGGTCGTCCTCGTCGGATCTATTTTTTGACCGAAGCAGGCCGCGAGCAGTTTCCAACCCGGTACTTACGCCTTATGTTACGGCTTTTAGAACAGCTGAAAGAGACTGTTCCGCAGCCGTTCGTCGATAAACTTTTTTCCCAGATGGCGGAAGAGCTTGTAGCAGATTATAAGTATAAACTTGATGGACTCTCAATCGAAGAAAGATTGGATCTAGTCACTGAGTTATTAACCGACGAAGGTTTCCAGGTTGACTGGGAAAAACAGGGCAACCAATACGTCATTCATGAGGTAAATTGTCCGTACTACTACGTTGGACAGGACCATCCCGAAATATGCTCGGTAGACCAAACTCTCATATCCAGAGTGATGTTAGTTCCCGCGAAAAAAATTCAATGCATGCTGCATGGAGACGAACAGTGCACTTACATCGTGCCGGACCTGGCATACACGGAGAAGCAAAACGAATGAATGACACAACAAATCAAGAACAAAAATACAAAGCGACATGGAAGCTTGACAGCACCCATCCCGAGCGGAGTGAGCCAATGCGTGAAGCGTTACGTGAGGTCATCGACCCTGAAATCGGCCTAAATATCATTGATCTGGGGCTGGTACGTGATGTGGAACTCGTTGACGATCACGCCCAAGTCACCATGATCCTCACGACCCCGTTTTGCCCATATGGACCAGCTATGCTGGAATCGACCCGCAAAAAAGCTGAAGAGTATTTCGAACAGCCGACCACAATCGAGATGGGGATGCAGAATTGGGATTTCTCCATGATGGAAGAAGGCACGGGTGGTGATTGGGGCTTATACTAACCCTTTCCTGAACCGCGAAATCAGACATTCGATATCCCTGCAAAAATCAATTCTTGCGGGGATTTTTTCTATTATTGAATACTTGCACTATACGCATTAATAAGGTAGTATGAAGAGCAAATGTCCAAGATGCCCGATCCAAATACCAGCTCAACGAGGAAGAAATCTGCGTCTTTGGGTTTCGTATCCCAACTCCTGATCGTGTTCGCAGCAGCGATCATTCTGGCGACCCTTTTTACTGCATGGACACCAGGTATACTCCCTGACTACCAGGAGGAGGAAGTCGCAGTAAGTACGCCTAAGCCAACAAAAACAGCAACCAACGAGCCAGGTCCTACTACTGTTGTCAGCGTAGACCCTTTGATCGGCATTGTCTCTGGTCATTGGGGAAATGATTCAGGAGCCACCTGTGACGATGGGCTGACAGAAGCGGAAGTAAATCAAACCATCGCCACGCTCGTCCAAAAAACTTTAGTCGAACAGGGATACGAAGTCGTCATTCTCAAAGAATTTGATTCTCTATTGACAGGATTCAAGGCTTTAGCCCTGGTCTCTATCCATGCCGACTCGTGCAGATATATCAACGATGAAGCAACTGGCTTTAAAGTTGCAACTGCTTTAGCGAGATCAAACCGTGAATCGTCAACCCGCTTGGCCTCCTGTATTCGCAATAGATACGCTCAGGTCACAAATTTACCATTGCACAGCACGAGTTTGACGCCCGATATGACGAGTTACCATGCTTTCGCAGAGATTGACATTAACACGCCAGCAGCGATCATCGAGACTGGATTTTTAAACCTTGACCGCCAATTTCTCACCGAGAATCCTGACCTTGCCGCCCAGGGTATCGTAAATGGCATTCTATGTTTCGTGAAGGACGAAGCCATCAGCCCCACACCCACCCCTGATTCCCAATGAGCCAACAACCTGATCAAGGCAAGCAAGAAATTCAGGAAGCCCTAAACGCCTATCGCCGGGGCGACCGGACGTCCGCCCGCCGATGGGCGGAAAAAGCTGTAGAGCTATCTCCTGACAGGGAAGAACCCTGGTTGGTGATGGCCGCAGTTGCTTCGCCAAAAGCGAGTATTGGATATCTAAAGCAGGCGCTCGAAATTAACCCAAGCAGCCAGCGTGCACGAAAAGGTATGCATTGGGCCATCCAGCGCTATCGGGAAGAGCGCAGGGAAGCACCCCAGGCGCCCTCGGCGATCGTTCCGCCGCCAGAATCACCAGGATCTCACATTCAACGTCGACCGGTATTATACATGTGGGCGTTACTTATCTTTGCTGTCCTGGCTGCGTTAGGAATCTGGTTCGGTTCACCATCATTTTCGTTCGCTTTTAGTAAAGAAACACGGGATCCGGGGACATTTTATATCGAAAAGGCAACCCTGACATTTACACCCACTTCAACATCTACACCAACGGCAACTCAAACGGCAACATCGACGGCTACCCCGACAACAACATCAACGCCCACCTCAACATCCACGTTCACCCCAACCGCAACCAATACACCCACGGCTACCAACACACCCATCCCAACAAACACGCCGAAACCTGAACCTAAAAACAACATCGCGCAGCCTCCACCGGGTGTTGGCGGAGGAGAACGCTGGATTGATATCGACCTTTCCGATCAGCGCGTATATGCCTATCAGGGGAACCAGCTAGTTAATAGTTTCGTTGTCTCCACCGGTACCTGGCGAACCCCCACAGTGACCGGGAAATTCCGAATTTACGTCAAGTACCGCGCAGCGGACATGCGTGGTCCAGGCTATTATCTACGCGATGTACCATACGTAATGTATTTTTACAAAAGTTATGGATTACATGGTACATTTTGGCATAATAATTTCGGAACCCCGATGAGTCATGGTTGTGTAAATTTACGCACAGACGAAGCGGGCTGGTTATTCAATTGGGCTTCGGTTGGAACGGTTGTAAAAGTCCATCCATAATTAATCGATTGAATTGATAAAGGATACAGCCAGTGGCAAGTCAAGCAATTTTCGCCGGTCTTGTTTTCGATGAACACGATCAGCCTGTTGAGGCTGTTTACATTGGTGACGAATCGATGTACGTGGTCAATGACGAGGGATTTCGCCGGCATATCCCTTCTGAACAAGTAGATTTACAGGTACTCGATGCTATGCGCCAGATGATCGAAGGTCATGAAGGGATCATCAGCGAACAAGCCGCAAAAATGCTGGGCCAGGATGATATTTTTTCAAAAGCGTTGATCGAATCCCAATTAAAACAAATCGACCAACAGTACGAAACATTACTCAACAGTGGGATTCCCGAAGATGGCCGGGCTTACATGGGTATGATGGGATTTCGGATAATAATTGATGTTCATGGGGATGTAATTGAAATCGACCAGCCGGGTATGATCGATCCAGATGATGAATGATATAGATAAAAACCGCCAATGAAAACCATTTTCAGCAAGGCGGTTAATTTATAAAATTCATTGTTAATTCCCCGGCGTAAGACCACCCCAGATCCTTAAGGGACATGGTGTCATTAACATCACCAGTTTTTATACCATCGGCGTTCACCCCCTCTCCCACAACCAAATCGTGATCACTATTTCATGTGTGCTATGGTTTATTAGGGTTTACCGTGGTTTTAGGTATGGCTTCGCCTGCTGCAACACCTAAAACCACGGAAGTTCCCAAAGACCCGGTGGGATTATTACATTCTTCTTATAGAGTTTTGGTACAATTTCAGCATACTATCAGTTAAATTTACTTTTAAATGCGGGCCGGAATTACACAAAACCACGTGTTCAAGGAGATACTTAATGATGCCTTCAGAGTTCATAATAGAAGTCAGTGAGGCAGATTTCGAACAGCAAGTCCTGGTTTATTCTCATCAAATCCCGGTTGTGGTCGATTTTTGGGCCGAGTGGTGTGCCCCATGCCGTGTCTTGGGCCCCATTCTCGAGCGGTTGGCAAATGAAGCCGGTGGAGGTTTTCGATTGGCAAAGGTCAACGTAGATCTCAACCCGAAACTCGCCGCACGATACGACGTGCGCAGCATCCCTGTTGTGAAAACTATAAAGGACGGATTTGTTTTCTCCGAATTTACGGGAGCACAACCCGAACCCCGTATCCGAGAGTATTTACGAGAAGTAATCCCAAGCCCTAGCGATTTACTCCTGGAAAAGGCCCAGAGTTTGCTCGCAATGAAACAAGCCGAAAACGCCGAAGATGCTTTCCGCGAAGTGTTAGAAGAATCATCAAATGATCCTGCGTCTTTATTGGGATTGGCAAAAAGCTTACTGCTTCAAGGATCCGGCCAGGAAGCTCAACAAATATTGATTCACTTCCCAACCAGCCGTGAACTATCAACCGCCGAACAGCTGCTGCCACTCGCCGAAGCTGTGATCCAATACAATGACGATAGTTTCCCGGATGATCCGTTAGAAGCTGCATTCCAAAACTCAATTAGATTAGTTAGATTACGAAATATTGAAGCAGCCATGGATGGGCTTCTGTATGTGTTACGCCAGGATAAGAACTTTCGCGACCAGGAAGCCCGCCTGGTTTATTTAGGATTACTGGAATTGCTGGATAAAAATGATTCGTCGTCCCGCCAATACAGAAAAGAATTGGCGTCTATCCTGTTCTAATTAAATCCCAATATTTGCATTAAACTTCGAACAAGCAACCGTAAATGGCACGGTTGCTTGTTCGTTTTAAACCATGACACCTCCACTCCGGAGATGTCATCTCAACTCTGTAAGCCTTGAACAGGCTATATGAGGTACCCCACCATGCCGTGTGCGGCAAAGTTTTGAACCTGCTTTCGCAGGTTGGATCTCGCCTCCTGAGCTCCGCCTTGGCCAAAGCCTATCGCGTCACTCAAAGAAGATTGAGACCCTTTTGAAGAGTGTTGGCTCAAAACCGGGAGTGCAGCATCACGCGCACAGCAGGGTAACAATTTTATACCATAAAACAACTACACTGAATAGATAAATATTAAAGACGCAATGTTAAAACCTACAGGATTACGGATACACTCTATTAATCGTCCTGGGAAATGGGATTGTCTCCCGGATATGATGAATCCCACATAACCAAGATACGGTTCTTTCCACGCCCAGACCAAATCCGCTGTGAGGTACACTGCCAAATTGACGCAGTTCTAGGTACCATTTATAGGCGTCCTCAGGCAAATTATGTTGTTGAATTCTCTCAAGCAGCAAGTCTGGGTCTGAGATTCGTTCGCTGCCGCCAATAATTTCGCCGTACCCTTCCGGAGCAAGCAGGTCAACACTTTTGCATATTTCCGGGCGTCCGGACCAGGGTTCCATATAAAAGGCCTTTACCTTTGTGGGGAAACCATAAATGAACACCGGTTTTTCAAATCGTTCGGTTAATGCAGTTTCATGTGGTGAGCCGAAATCCATCCCCCATTCAAACGCCAACAATTTTTTCTCTTCTGGGTCATCGATCTCAGATTGAATCTCAATGAGCAGATCTACAGCTTCTTCATAACTTATCCGGGGGAAAGGGGGCTTTACCAATTCTAGATGGGCAGTATCTCTACCAAGGGATCTCAATTCCGGCCCCCGTTCACCAAGCACCTTCTTAACAATATAGCTGATGAATTCTTCCTCTATGTCCATCAGGCATTCCAGGTCACAAAAAGCGATCTCTGGTTCGACCATCCAAAACTCAGTCAGGTGCCGGCGAGTTTTAGATTTCTCCGCACGGAATGTGGGACCAAAGCAATACACTTTGTTGAACGCATAAATGTTGGCCTCATTATATAACTGCCCGGTCTGAGCCAGATATGCGGTGCCTTCATCGAAATACTCAGTTTCAAACAAGGTGGATGTTCCTTCCGCAGCCGCAGGCGTCAGGATAGGCGTGTCCATATTGATATACCCGTTATTATCCAGCCACTCGCGGATAGCGCTGATAACCGTGGCTCTGATTCTCAATATCGCCCATTGGCTCGGCATTCGCAGCCATAGGTGCCGGTTTTCGGAAGCAAAATCAACCCCATGCTCCTTGAGTGCCATTGGATAGTCTTCTGCTGCTGTCTGGAGGACTTCGAGTCCGGTAATCCCAATTTCAAACCCACCCGGGATTCCGGGGGCCCGTTTATCCCCCCGCACTACGCCTGTAATAACCACCGAAGATTCCTGGGGGATATATACTATTTGATCAAAGAGCTCTTCATCCAGATCATTTTTAAACGCCACACATTGGACAAACCCATAACCATCTCTGACCAGCAAAAATACCAATTTGCCTTTGTGCGTACGATTATAAACCCAACCTTTTATGGTAACTTCCTGCCCTTCATAATTGGCGATATCTTCGACACGGATCTCATCCGCCATATTTCAGTCTCCTTTTTTTACCGAGTGTTTACAACAAGAATGATTATATTACAGGGCGCCATCAACTTTGATGTGCAGTTCCTCGAGCTGATCATCATCTACCGGAGAGGGTGCTCCAACCATAAGATCGCGTGCTGACTGGCTTTTCGGAAAGGCAATCACCTCGCGAATATTCGGTTCATTCGCCAGAATCATGCATATTCGATCGATTCCCGGTGCGATGCCTCCGTGAGGGGGTGTACCGTACTCAAAAGCTTCCAGCATGTGACCAAACCGCTGCCTGGCCACCTCAGGATCCAGGCCGATCAATTTAAATACTTTTTCTTGAAGCTGCCGGTTATGGATACGGATGGAACCGCCTCCAACTTCGTAGTCATTAAGTACCATGTCGTACTGCTCTCCGCGCGCTTGCTGCGGAGCGCTTTCCAGCAGTGGAATATCTTCCGGTATGGGCGCTGTGAACAGGTGGTGACTGGGATCCCATCGCCCCTCTTCTTCGACCCAGTTGACGAAAGGAAAATCAACCACCCAACAAAAAGCCAACACATCCGGATCTCTCAGCCCTAATCGATCACCAAGCATGACCCTAAGTCGACCCAGCGACTCGTAGACGATCCCAGGTTGGTCTGCAACGAACAGCAGCAAGTCACCAGGGTTTGCATCCAGATGTTTGATTATTTTATCCACCAGCTCAGGTGGCAAAAATTTTGCAAATGAAGATCGCTGCTCTCCTGTTGGCGCGAGCGCCAGATACGCCAGCCCCTTCGCTCCAAATTTATTCACATATTCAGTCAATTCTTCGATTTGCTTTCGGCTGTAATCACCCAATCCTGACGCATTAATTCCACGCACCTGGCCGCCATTGGCTGTAACGCTTTCAAATACTTTGAACCCACTGCCAGCCGCCAGGTCGGTAATGTCGACCAGCTCCATTCCAAACCGTAAATCAGGGTTGTCCTTCCCGAAACGCTCCACTGCTTTTTGGTAAGTTATCCTAGGCCAGGGTTTGGCGAGCAGCCGTTTGTCCGGCACAACTTCTTCGACCAGCTTGGTGAACATGTCTTCAGTCAGCGACATGACATCTTCGCGCTCAACGAACGACATCTCCAGGTCCAGTTGTGTAAATTCTGGCTGGCGGTCTCCGCGCTGGTCTTCATCGCGGAAACACCGTGCGATCTGGAAGTAACGCTCAACACCTGCCACCATCAAGAGCTGTTTGAGCTGCTGTGGAGACTGCGGCAGTGCATAAAATTCGCCCGCGTGGACTCTTGAGGGAACAATGTAGTCTCGTGCGCCCTCCGGCGTTGTTTTAAATAAAATCGGTGTTTCGATTTCCAAAAATTCTAACTCATCCAGATAATCACGGATAAATTTCACCATTTTGTGGCGTAGAACCAAATTTCTGCGCATCCGGTCGCGCCTTAAATCTAAATATCGATAGCGCAACCTTAACTGCTCATCAGGTTCATCCTCACTACTAACCAGTATCGGGGGTGTTTTGGCAGGATTCAGAATCTTTACTGTGTCAATCTCTACCTCAATGTTTCCTGTGGCTAGCCTGGGGTTTTCCATGCCTGCCAGCCGCTTCCGCACAATCCCTTCCACCTGGATGACCCACTCCATGCGTACATCTTCGATTTCATTGTGCGCCTGGGGAGAGATTTCAGAACTCGCCACGACCTGGACAAGTCCGAATCGATCTCGCAAGTCGATGAATGTCACACCGCCGTGATCGCGTCGGCGGTTGACCCATCCCGCCAGTGTTACTCTCTGCCCGACATTTTCTTCACGCAGCTCGCCGCATGTAAAAGTCTTGTACATAATATCGCCTCCTCATCATCTCTTATCCGGGAATTATTGCCTCATATAAAATAAAAACGCCCTCCGCAGAGTGCGTCGGGCGAAAAGTTGGTTCTGTGTCAATCTAACAGACCAGGGACCAACAACCTCCCGCCCGGAGTACACCGGCATCGATTGAATTATCGTTATTATTAGCCAGGAGAGGTCGCATTTTACTGATCATTGATACTCTTACTCAAAAATGATAGCAACGCGTCAATTTACGCATTTAGATCTGAAATTATAGCACGATAATAACAGATAGGGAAAAATTAATTAAGTTGGTCGGGCAAAACAGACGGCAACTACACGATATTGGTATTGCTTATAGTTATCTCTCAAATTAATGAATAAGTATTACCTATGGATGGTGATATTTGTCACTTGAAATTCTTATGACGACTATGTTACGATCTTACGATTCCAACGTCCTTTATGGTTGCGTAAAGAGAGGTATTACTCCACAATAGCCACATTTTCATTGTGCCATTATCATGCTCGATATCCACAAATTAAATATTTTCTTAGTTGCCGCTGAAACACTTAATTTCACTCACACGGCAAAAAAGTTGCGTATGACCCAACCCAGTGTCAGCCAACATATCCAGGCGCTGGAGGACCATTTCCATACACCTCTTTTTCTCAGAACTGGTCGTCGTCTGGAGCTGTCCAATGCAGGATTATCGTTAATCCCCTTAGCACGCGAAGCGGTCAGGTTATCAATTCATATTGATGAAACCATCACGTCACTGAATGGTGAACTCCAGGGACATCTGCATGTCTGCTGCAGCACTTCAATTGGAAAATATATCCTGCCGAATTTATTGGCGCAGTTCCATCAAAAACATCCACGCATCCAGGTAACCTGCCAGGTGGCGTCCGAGAAGAAAGCTTTGGAAATGCTGTACAGAGAAGAAGTCCATCTTACGCTTTCGGGTTTTCCTGAACATTTCAGCCACCACCTGGAATCGCAAATGTTCGTTCGCGATACGATTAGATTAATTGCACCGCTTAATCATCCTTGGGCAAATGTATCGAAAATCGATACGGAAGATTTACTCGGCACCGAATTCATATTACGAGAAGAAGAATCAGGCACCTACCAGGCTGTAGAGACAGCTCTCAGTAAAGTAGGTATTTCCATTAGGGAACTTCCAATTCTATTAACGCTAGGAAACTCTGAAGCCATCGCTCTGTCAGTAAGAGAGGGTATTGGTGTGGGATTTGTATCAGAGATGATCGTTGATATATTTGGCAAAGACCAGGTTTCCTGCATCGACATATTCGAAGTGAATATATTTCGCGATATATATACCAATCGTAAGCAAAGCTTTAACTATTCCGTCCCTCTCCGCGCGTTTTGGGATTTTCTTCAGGAGATAAATTACCCCGAGATGGGCTCAACTCCGTTGGATATCCGGTCGAAAAATTTAAACCTAAATAAGGGTTATTAGTATGGAAGAATTATTAGGTATAATCCTGGGATGTCTTTCAACATTCAAATATTAAACCTATTCAAGCCATCATTACTACTACCCATCATGTATAACGAAAAACGGAGGAGAATTTGATCCCCAAGCGATTGAATCTTATAGTAATCTCTGCCGGCTTGTTATTGCTTTTCTTAGCAGTCGGTTCTGGTGGGGCGTCCGCCCAGATCGAATTTCCGCCGCCACCAGAGCCGGGGATTGCCAATGAAACCTGCCTGGCTTGTCATGGACAACCCGATCAGCAAGTGGAAC
>Ga0209013_10000042_pt1 | contig 81779 bp, 64 predicted proteins | sample Cruoilmetagenom2_FD_187291 | JGI IMG/M metagenome (GOLD analysis project Ga0209013, IMG submission 187291) | Oil polluted marine microbial communities from Coal Oil Point, Santa Barbara, California, USA - Sample 2 (SPAdes) (version 2) | ecosystem: Environmental > Aquatic > Marine > Oil seeps ... | reverse complement strand
CTAATAATCCATTACTACCTGTAATAATAATTTTTTCCAACTTAAAAGACTTGATTGAGTTTTTCAATCTGTTCCGGCTTCCCTAAGACAATAATTTTAGAACGAGGAACTAATTTTGTATTCACCTCAGGATTTATAACGTATTCCTTTTCTGGTGTTATAAAAGCAACCACATTACAGCCCGTTTTTTTTCTAAGGTCCAAATCTAAAATAGACTTTGCTTGATATTCCTCTGGGAGATCTTCTATGAGAATTTCTTCTAAATTGGTTGCACTTTTTCCTTCGATGGAAAGCCGGTCTATAAATTCCATAATATCCGGTGTAACGACTAATGATGCCATATGTGATCCGCCAAGCTTATCGGGCATAATTACGTTATCTGCACCTGCAATCTTTAATTTACTATAGGATGAATCATTGGAAGCTCTGCTTACTATTTTACAATATTTATTTAATTGACGTGCAGAAAGAACAATATATAAATTATTGGCGTCAGAAGGTAAAGTTGCTATCAAATTGGCTGCACCAACAATTCCTGCTTTTTTCAAAACTTCGTCGTCTGTGGCATCTCCTTTTACACATAACAGGTTGCTTTCCATTTCAATTTCCCTGTAAATTTCAGGGTCATTTTCAATAATAACACATGGTCTGTTATAGTATCCAAGTTTTGCTAAGGCCTGTTTCCCGTTTCTCCCATAGCCACAAACAATTGTATGATCTTTAAGTTTATCGATTTTTTGCAGCACTTTTTTAATTTTTAGTTCTTCCATTAGATTGCTATTAGAAATATAATCGGTAATCACCGATAAAATATAGGCGTAAATTCCTACACTTGTAAAAATAAGGATTATTGTAAATATTTTACCTTGAAAATCAAGAGGGTTCGCTTCTTTAAAACCAACTGTTGAGATCGTAATTACTGTCATATACAGAGCATCAACAAAGTCATATTTCTCAATTGTCATATACCCTAATGAGCCCATTATCAGTATCGCCATCAACAATAATAAGGCCTTATAAATTTTTGATCTAATAAATTGAGTTTTTGCCATTTATATCTATCTCTTTATACAATATCAATTAAAGATCGAAAACAGAACTTCTTTTAGTATATATCATATCCTTTAGGCGTAAAAAAAACGCCAGGGTTAGATATAATCCAAAAGACAAACCCACGGTAAAGAAGGATATATAAATAAAAAATAACCGAACATTCGTTGTTCTAATTCCTAATTTATCCGCAAATCTCGAAGAGACATCAAAGCCTCTTACCTCAAAATAATGTCTAATGGAATCTATGAATTTCACTAACCAACAATTTCTACGCAATTTATAAAATAAAGTCAAAAGTTGAAAGTTGAAAGTTGAAAGTTTTTTACTCGGTCAAATAATCGTAAAATCATCAGCTCTAGGCGGGATATTACTCAAAGAAGAAGAAGCGTCATTGTGAACTTTATTTAAGAATATATTTATCCTCCATCCAGCTTTATATAATTACATAGTCTTTTTATCTGGAAAAGATAAATAAAACTAACCTATTAAGATACTTTTTTAGAGAAAAAATATCATTTCAATTATTAGTTTAAACTAAAATCATTTATCTATTTTTGAACTTTTAATTTTTCAAAATTAGATGTCGAAAGAACAAGAGTATATCGAAGTTTTAGGAGCTCGTGTACATAACTTAAAGAATATTGATGTTAAAATTCCACGAGAAAGACTAGTGGTCATCACTGGTTTAAGTGGTAGCGGTAAGTCGTCATTGGCTTTTGACACCATCTATGCTGAAGGGCAAAGAAGATATATAGAAACTTTCTCTGCTTATGCCAGGCAATTTTTAGGGGGTTTAGAAAGACCGGATGTAGATAAAATTGAAGGTTTATCTCCTGTTATTGCGATAGAACAAAAAACTACTAGTAAGAGTCCGAGATCGACAGTTGGAACTATTACAGAAATATATGATTTCTTAAGGTTGTTATTCGCCAGAATAGGCGAGGCGTATTCTTATAAGACAGATGAAAGAATGATCAGCTATAACGACGATCAAATAAAGGAACTTATACTAAAAGACTTTCTCAATAAAAAAATAATCATTTTAGCCCCGGTTATTAAATCTCGAAAGGGTCATTATAGAGAATTGTTTGAGCATATTTCGAAACAAGGTTTTGTGCGGGTACGTGTAGATGGTGATGTTAGAGAAATTGAAAGGGGCATGCAATTGGACAGATACAAAACGCATGATATCGAAATTGTAATTGATAGATTATTGATTGATGAAAAAAGCGACAAGCGTTTGAGTGAAAGCATCATAACAGCAATGTATCATGGAGATGAAAGCTTAATGGTGCTTCCTGCTGATCAAGAAATTAAAGAAAAACCACGCTATTTCAGTAGAAATTTAATGTGTCCAACCTCTGGAATTTCATACCCCAAACCTGAACCCAATTCCTTTTCATTCAATTCTCCAAAAGGGGCCTGCGAAAATTGTAATGGCTTGGGAAAAGTTTATGAAATAAATATAACTAAAATAATTCCTGACAATAATTTATCCATAAAAAATGGAGCCATAGCTCCGCTGGGAGAAGAAAAGAGTTCTTGGATTTTTAAGCAGTTAAATTACATAGCAGAAAAATATGCATTCTCTCTTTCTGATCCCATTAATTCTATTCCTGAGGAAGCACTGGGTATTATATTAAACGGAGGAAATGAAAAATTTGAAATTGAATCGAAAGAATTAGGGCTCTCGAGGAGCTATGAAATAGATTTTGAAGGAATTAATAACTTTATATTGAATCAATTTACTGACAGCCAATCCAGCTCAATAAAAAGATGGGCCAAAGGATTTATGGATGAAATTGATTGTCCTGTTTGTGATGGAGACAGATTAAAAAAAGAGGCTCTTCATTTTAAGATAAACCAAGATTCTATTGCAGATCTATCTAAAATGGATATCGCTCAACTGTCGGATTGGTTCTCAAATATCAAGGATGAACTTTCAGAAACACAACTAAAAATAGGTTTAGAAATTATTAAAGAAATTAGAACCAGAATTCAATTTATACTGGATGTCGGACTGGACTATTTAGCCTTAAGCAGAGGTTCCAAAACTTTATCTGGTGGCGAAGCTCAACGCATTCGTCTGGCAACACAAATTGGTTCAAAATTGGTCGGCGTTCTATATATTCTGGACGAACCCAGCATTGGTTTACATCAGAGAGATAACCACAAGTTAATTGAATCTTTAAAACGGTTGAGAGATATGGGTAATACCATTTTAGTGGTTGAACATGATAAAGATATGATGGTAGCTGCCGACTATGTGATAGACATAGGGCCTGAGGCTGGAAAACACGGTGGTGAAATAATTAGTAAGGGAACACCTCAGGAATTGCTCGAGGGAAAAACCTTGACTGCTGCATATTTGAATGGATTAAAATCTTTTGAAATCCCTAAGAAAAGGAGAAAAGGAAATGGTAAGGAAATAATATTATACGGTGCAACAGGACATAATTTAAAGAATGTTACACTAAAAGTTCCACTAGGAACATTAATTTGTGTTACCGGAGTATCCGGATCTGGAAAATCAACTTTAATCAATGAAACACTATACCCAATTTTAAATCAACATATATATAGATCGGTTAAAACACCACTACCATATAAATCTGTTAAAGGCTTGAAATATATCGATAAAGTAATCGATATAAATCAAACTCCTATTGGAAGAACACCTCGTTCAAATCCAGCCACTTATACGGGGGCATTTAGTGAGATTCGTAATTTGTTCGCAAAAACTCCGGAAGCTCTAATTAGAGGCTATAAACCGGGAAGATTTTCGTTTAATGTAAAAGATGGCAGATGTGAGACCTGTAAGGGTGGTGGCGTTAGGGTAATAGAAATGAACTTTCTGCCTGATGTTGAAGTAGAGTGCGAGACCTGTCAAGGAAAGCGATTTACCCGTGAAACACTGGAAATAAGATATAAAGGAAAATCTATATCCGATGTGTTAAATATGACCATAGATGAGGCTGTAAACTTTTTTAAAAGTATACCAAAAATTTATCTAAAATTAAAAACTATACATGATGTTGGATTAGGATATATCACCTTAGGACAACAATCAACTACGCTTTCCGGAGGTGAGGCTCAACGAATAAAGCTCGCTGCAGAATTATCTAAAAGAGACACGGGAAATACTTTTTATATTTTAGATGAACCTACAACAGGATTACATTTTGAAGATATAAATATCTTAATGAAAGTATTAAATAAGTTAACAGACAAAGGGAATACAGTAGTAATTATTGAGCATAATTTGGACGTGATAAAATTAAGCGACCATATTGTTGATATAGGTATGGAAGGTGGTAGTAAAGGTGGTGCGATAATTTGTACAGGTACTCCAGAAGAAATTACTCAGAACAATATCAGTTATACGGCCAAATTCCTTAAAAAGGAATTATTTTCATAAATTGACCCTCTGCTTGCTGAAAAAATAAATAATATTACTTAAAAAAATAACTATGACGCCAAATGACAATAAGATAAGGAGAAAGCTCAAACAAAAAACATGGAACGAAATCAAGACCAATGACTCATGGGCAATTTTTAAGATCATGAGTGAATTTGTAGATGGTTATGAAAAATTAAGTAGGATAGGTCCCTGTGTAAGTGTATTTGGTTCGGCTAGAACAAAGCCCGGAGATAAATACTATGAGCTTGCGGAGAGAATAGCCTTTAAATTAACACAAAGTGGTTATGGTGTGATAACCGGAGGTGGACCTGGAATTATGGAAGCTGGAAACAAAGGAGCTAAAAGAGGTGGAGGAGTTTCTGTTGGATTGAATATTGATTTACCTTTTGAACAAAATGATAACCCCTATATTGATAAAGATAAAAATCTTGAATTTGATTATTTTTTTGTCAGAAAGGTTATGTTTGTGAAGTATGCTCAAGGATTTGTAGCCATGCCCGGTGGGTTTGGCACGCTTGATGAGCTATTTGAAGCTATAACGCTTATTCAGACTAACAAGATTGGAAAATTTCCAATTGTTCTGGTTGGTACCGAATTTTGGAGTGGCATGATGGAATGGATTAAAACTACATTGCTTAAAAAATATAAAAATGCGAGTCCTAAGGATATAGATCTGTTTTCTATTGTTGATACAGAAGATGAAGTTGTAGAAATAATAAATACTTTTTACAAAAAGCATCACCTAAGTCCAAATTTTTAGAGTGGTAAGCATTTTAAATATATTCAAAAATTGCGAAGAAATTATTTCATATGTTTAATAGTCTTTTTAAACTATTTCATTGGGTTTTCACAAACTAATGAGATCCATATTGAAGCGGAATTAATTCCCAAAACCAAGCAAATAAAAATTGAGCAGGAATTAATTTATTTCAACAACTCGGAAACAACACTTGATACAATCTATTTACATAATTGGTCAAACGCGTACAAGGACAGGCATACTCCACTTTCAATAAGGTTAATAGAAAATTACGATAAAAGTTTATATTTCGCTAAAATTGATAAAAGAGGGTTTTCCAAGATAGAATCTATAGAACTAAATGATCGATCTACAGAATGGAAAGAGTTAGAACATGCCGAAGACATCGTAAAAATAATTTTAAATCAACCATTAAAACCTAAGGATTCTGTCTCCATTAAGGCAAGCTATATTGTAAGGATTCCCATTGACAAATTCACTGATTACGGTTACAGTCTGAATGATTTTAATTTACGTTACTGGTACTTAACACCTGCAGTATATGATGGTAAGTGGCAAATAATGAGTAATTTAAATATGGATGACATCTATATGCACCCTTCAAATTATAATATAAATTTTAAGGTGCCTATAGGTTTTATACTACACTCCGATCTGAATGAAAAAGTAGATATTCAAAGCGATCATGTTCTATTTAACTTAACAGGTGAGAACAGGGTAGATATTGAGTTGAGTATTCAATTGCACAGTAATTTTTCCATTTACAAAACGGACTCCATAGATGTAATTACAAATTTGAAGAGCAAAAATTTAACGGAGAACGTCAAAACAGGAGTACTTAACAGGCAATTAGAGTTCATTAAGAAATACCTGGGAGAATACCCCAATAAAAAACTCTTGGTGAACGATGTTACTTATTTCAAAAATCCCGCTTATGGATTTAATCAGTTACCTAAAAGATTTACTCCATTTTCGGATGTTTTCGAATGGGATATTAAAATGTTCAAGGCCTTAACGAACAGGTATATTGAAAACACCATCATTGTGAATAAGAGAAATGATTACTGGGTTCCAGATGGTATTCAAACATTTTTAATGATCGAATATGTGAGTAAATTTTACCCTGAGATCAAAGCAATTGGCAATATTTCAAAAGTGTGGGGCATTAAACGGTACAATATTGCCAAACTGGATTTTAATGAAAAATATCCTTTTGTCTATCAATTTTCAATGAGAAAAAATATTGACCAATCGCTTATAACCAGATCTGATTCACTATCGGTATTTAATCGGAAAATTGTGAATAAATACAAGGCAGGACTTGGTTTGAAGTATTTGGACGAATTTGTTGGAGATAGCATCATTAAGAATAGTTTAAACGATTTCTACGCTCAAAATAGTGGTAGAATGACAAATAGCGATAGCCTTAATAAAATACTGAATAATAATTCGGAGAAGGATATTGATTGGTTTTTTAATGATTATCTAAGAACAACTAAAAAAATTGACTATACCATTGATAAGGTTAAAAAAAATGATGACTCCTTAAAGATTTATATTAAAAATAAAAGAGATTTCACCGCTCCGGTGGCCTTATATGGATTAGATGATGATTCTATTTTATTTAAGCGTTGGATTGAAAATGTTGATTCTTTAAAAGTTATAACGATGGGCAAGGACGACCTTACCAGATTATCACTGAACTACGAAAATTTATATCCCGAACTCAACCTAAGGAACAACTGGAAAAAAGTAGACAAAAAATTATTCAACAGGCCTTTAAAGTTTACATTTTTCAAGGATGTTGAAGACCCTAATTATAATCAGATATTTTACAATTTATATTTTGGTTATAATTTTTATGACGGATTAATATTGGGACCTGATTTGTACAACCAAGCTGCCTTTAAGAAAAAATGGTTAGTTCAGGTAACACCAAAATATGGATTTAAAAGTAAAACAATAACCGGTTCTTTTTCTTTAGCCTATCAGCATTTACCTCAAAATAGAGTTGTTCAAAGATTTCGCGCCGGGATTGCCGGAGGTAATGGACACTATAATGAAGGATTAATTTTTAACAAGTTAACTCCATTTGTACAAATGGATTTTAAAAGAAAATCATTGAGAGATGTTGGTGGTAAATCCTTTCTTGCTCGCTATGTGATAGTGGACAAGGAGATCCCTGATATAGTTGAAAACCCTGAAGTTTACAAATACAATGTGCTGGATATAAGATATGGCTATTCCCAACCCAATATAATTAATGATTTGAGATATTTTGCAGATTTCCAACTATCAAATGATTTTAGTAAAATTTCTTTTGATTTTCGCTATAGAAAACTAACTGATAGTAATAGGCAAATTGATTTTCGCTTATTCTTCGGTACATTTCTTTTTAACAATACAGAAAGTGATTTCTTTAGTTTCGCCTTGGATAGGCCGAATGATTATTTATTTGATTACAATTATCTTGGCCGCTCAGAGACTTCGGGATTTTTAAGTCAACAACTCATTATCGCCGAAGGTGGTTTTAAAACAATATTCGAAAATCAATTCGCAAACCAAGGGATGTTAACAACAAATATTAGCATTGGTCTTTGGCGATGGATAGAAGCCTATGCAGATGCAGGTTTTATTAAAAATAAAAACCAAAATCCCTATTTCAGATATGACAGCGGCATCCGATTTAACTTTATTCACAATTTATTGGAAATTTATTTTCCCGTTCAATCAAGCATAGGTTTTGAACCAAGCTTGCCTGATTACGCCTCAAAGATCAGGTATGTTATTACCCTTGATCTAAATAGAATTTACAATTTTATCAAACGAGGGTTCTACTAATAATACACACGAGGATTTAAATCAAATTTTCCTGATTAAATTAATACATCAAAAGTAAATTATAATATCCTCTTCTTTTTCATAGAGTTAGGCTTCTGATTAATTTCATTAATATTTTGTACATTTGAACAAAGCAACAATACTTCTCGAAAATGATCAAACCTTCTCCTAAAGCATCTAAAGAACTTTCATTTGATGAATTTAGAGAAGAGGTTTTAAGCGACTATAAAATTGCAATAACTAGTAGAGAATGCAGCGCCGCAGGAAGAAGAGAAGTACTTACCGGAAAGGCAAAATTTGGAATTTTTGGCGGAGGGAAAGAGATCCCTCAACTAGCTATGGCAAAAGCTTTTAAAAAGGGAGATTGGAGATCTGGATACTACCGAGATCAGACATTTATGATGGCCATAGGTGAGTACAATCCACAACATTTCTTTTCTAGTTTATACGCACATCCTGACATCAAAGTAGAACCTTTTTCTGCAGGAAGACAGATGAACGGACATTTTGCGACCCATTCTCTTAATGAAGACGGGACCTGGAAGAATCTAACTCAGCAATATAATGTAAGCTCAGATATTTCAACCACTTCAGGGCAAATGCCGCGCTTATTGGGATTAGCCGAGGCTTCTAAAAAATTTAGAACAAGTGATTCTCTAAAAAATAAAACCAATTTATCTGATGGTGGAAATGAAGTTGCTTGGGGGACAATAGGAAATGCCAGTACTTCAGAGGGCCCATTTTTTGAAACTTTTAACGCCGCAGGTGTTTTACAAGTTCCTATGGTAATTAGCATTTGGGACGATAGTTATGGGATTTCAGTACCCGCAAAATACCAAACTACAAAAGAAAGCATATCAGAAGTTTTAAAAGGTTTTCAAAGAGAAGGCAATCAAAAGGGATATGAAATATTTATTGTAGAAGGATGGAATTATACGCAACTTGTAGATGTTTATAGCAAAGCTGCTAAAATAGCCAGAGAAGAGCATGTTCCTGTAATGATTCATGTGAAAGATTTAACACAACCCTTTGGTCATTCCACTTCAGGATCTCATGAAAGATATAAATCTAGAGAACGACTGGATTGGGAAAAGGAATTTGATTGTATAGCAAAGATGAGAGAATGGATACTTCAATTTGAGCTGGAAGATCAAGAAGGAGGTCATTATAGGTTTGTTGAAAATGAACAAGAAATAATCAATATAGAGAAGGAAGTAAAAAAAGAAGTGTCTTCGGCAAGACGTTCTGCATGGAATGCTTATATCCAACCAATGGTTCAAGAAAGAGAAGAATTATTGGCATTACTTACCAACGTATCGGAAAAAAGTGAACATACGATTTTTCTTGACAAACTCAAAAGAGAATTGGCGGCCATTGATGAGCCTCTTAGAAAGAATATTTTAACGATTGGAAGAAAATCTCTCATATACCTTAGAGATGAAAGTTCTGAAGAGAAGGAAAATTTACAGAAATGGATACAAAATTATCGTGCCATTCAACAGCCAAAATACAGTTCACATTTGCATAGCGAACTTCAAACAAGAGCTACTAAGATTACAGAAATTGAACCGACCTATGATGAAGAAACTGAATTAGTAGACGCCAGGATAGTCTTAAGAGATAATTTTGATACAATTTTGGATCAGCAAGATGACGTATTAATATTTGGAGAAGATTCCGGTATGATAGGGGACGTTAATCAAGGGCTTGAAGGACTACAAAAAAAGTTTGGTGAGGATAGGGTTTATGATACTGGAATAAGGGAAGTTTCTATTATAGGCCAAGGTATAGGTCTTGCAATGAGAGGACTACGCCCGATAGCCGAAATTCAATATTTGGATTATTTATTCTATGCTACTACTGCAATAATGGATGATCTGGCTACATTACATTACCGGACTTTTGGCAGGCAAAAGGCACCACTCATCATCAGAACAAGAGGACACAGGTTAGAAGGAATTTGGCACTCGGGATCTCAAATGGGAGCCATAATTAATCTGTTCCGCGGACTTTATATATTGGTACCGAGGAATATGACCAAAGCAGCAGGATTTTACAATACTTTACTAAAAAGTGATGAACCTGCACTTGTGATAGAAAATTTGAATGGTTATCGTTTAAAGGAAAGAATGCCTAATAATTTAGGAGCATTTACAACACCTATTGGAGTTGTAGAGACGGTAAAAGAAGGTCTTGATATAACCATAGTTTCTTATGGATCAACTTTAAGAATTGTTGAAGAAGCATCAAAGGATCTGTCAATGGTAGATGTGGATGTTGAAATTATTGATGCGCAATCCTTACTTCCATTTGATTTAAATCATGATGTGTTAACGAGCATACAAAAGACAAATCGATTGATAATTGTAGATGAGGATGTGCCGGGAGGGGCTTCTGCATATCTTTTAGATCAAATTGTAAATAAACAAAAAGGTTATTATTATTTGGATAGTCAACCAACAACCATTACGGCAAAATCACATAGACCAGCCTACGGAACAGATGGTGATTATTTTTCAAAACCATCTATCAATGATATTTTTGAGGGAGTTTATCAAGTAATGCATGAGGCCGATCCATTAAAATATGAGAGTTTATATTAATAAATTATTTCTTCCCTGAGTTCCTAAAGTTTTGCTAAAAAACAACGATACAATAAAATATTCAACATTTTGTTATAGTTTTGTATGGTTAAAATTTACTATTCACTAAACTAAATAATTGTGAAGAAGATATTTTTATTTTTATTGATTGGAACATTTTATTTCTCAACCGTTTCCTGGGAGGCTATATCTGTCGACCCAAATGAAGATAACAAAATAGCTTCAAACTATTCTTTAACGATATATCATCAATTAAATAATTCAGATCTAAAATTTGAGGTTTTTGAGTATGCGTTGAATGGGTATTTGAACCTGCTCTCTCAAAATAAACTGGCAAATTCTAAATATCTTACTATAATTGACATGAGTATGTCATCCAATTCGGAGCGACTGTTTATTATCAATATGCAGGATAATAAAATTGAACATCAAAGTATTGTGGCTCATGGCCGGGCTTCTGGAAATGAGTTTGCCAAATATTTTTCAAACACAATAAATAGCCATCAAAGTAGTATTGGGTTTTACCATACTGCGGAAACCTATTCTGGAAAACATGGTCTGTCATTGCGCTTGGACGGTTTAGAGTTTTCCAATAATAATGCACGTAAAAGAGCTATTGTTATTCATTCTGCAGATTATGTAAGTGTAGACTTTATAAAAAAATATGGAAGACTGGGAAGAAGTTTCGGGTGTCCATCTTTACCTAAAAAGGACTATACCGCAATTATTAAAAAAATAAAAGCAGGTAGTGCATTGTTTATTTATTCTTCAGATCAAGATTATTTTCATAAATCATCTCTTATTTAGAATCTTTCATAATTTAATACTTGCTTGGCTTTAATAGTAGCTAAAGCAAACTCTTATTTATCTTTTTTACCAAAGAAGGTCCTTCATAAATAAATCCTGAATAAACCTGAATCAGATCGGCTCCAGCATCCAATTTTTCTTTTGCATCTTCTGCCGAATATATACCTCCTACTCCAATAATAGGAAATGCCTTATTTGATTTTTCAGCTAAAAAACGAATAACTTCCGTAGACCTGGTTGCTACGGGTTTTCCACTTAAGCCTCCTGTTTCATCTTTTTTATCCGACTTCAGATTATCCCTTGAAATTGTAGTATTAGTGGCAACAACTCCTGCAATCTCAGTTGACTTTACAATATCTATTATATCTAATAACTGTTCATCTGTTAGATCTGGTGCAATTTTTAATAAAATTGGTTTCGGTATTCGCTTTTTATTATTTTCTTTTTGCAAAGAATTTAGTAGGTCGGTAAGGGGCTCTTTATCTTGTAAAGCTCTCAGATTAGGCGTATTGGGTGAACTAACATTTACCACAAAATAATCAACCACATCGAATAAAGTCTTAAAACTTATTAAGTAATCTTCTACGGCTTTTTCATTGGGGGTTACCTTGTTCTTACCAATGTTTCCACCTATAATTACATCAGAATTTCGTTTTTTTAATCGTTTAGCTATTACTTCTACCCCATCATTATTAAATCCCATTCTATTGATGATCGCTTCATCCTCCACTAATCGGAATAATCTTTTCTTAGGGTTTCCGTCTTGTGGCTTAGGTGTAACAGTACCTATTTCTACAAAACCAAATCCATAATTTTCAAATTCATCGAACAGAACAGCATTTTTATCAAATCCGGCTGCAAGACCAACAGGGTTTTTAAAGGTGATACCAAAAAGTTCTTTTTCTAATTTTTTATCGTTTATCTGAAATATTTTTTTTGTAAAATATCCCGTTAACGGAATTTTGAAAAATAGTTTTAAAGCAGAAAAAGTAAAATGATGTACCTCTTCAGGATCGAAATTAAATAGTATTTTACGGATAAGGGATTTGTACATTGTGAAATTTTTTCAAAGATAAATCATCTTTATAAAATTGATAGAGATAAGATCAAAACTTTATACATAAAGTTGTTCTATCGAGCTATTTCCTGTAATTGTTTGAGCTCAGCAAAAAGTGAGCTTTAAATGGATTTTCCTTAGTGTGTAGCGAATTATTATATAAGCTTACCTCTAAAATTAGAAGAAAATACCGAATTGTCAGTCAATTATTTTTTCTTACCAAGAATAACTTCGGCCTCATCTTGCGTTCCCAAAAGGATGGCTATCCATTTGGAATTCGGATTTTGTTCGACTATGATCTTTATGGTCATGGTCAGAGGTACAGAAAGGAACATCCCTACTGTACCAAGTATGAATCCCCAGAAAATAAGTGAAACAAATACAATAAAAGTTGATAGCCCCATGCCTTTTCCCATCATTTTAGGTTCAACAATATTTCCAACTATCATGTTGACCGCAACAAAAACACCAATGGTCCAAAGTACTCCGCCAAAACCAAGTTGAATCAATGCAAATAATACAGCAGGGATTGCGGCAATAATTGATCCTATGTTTGGAATATAGTTCAGTAAAAAGGCAATCAAAGCCCAAATTATTGCATAATCAACACCGATAATAGCAAGGCTTATCCATATTAAAAGTCCGGTAAAAACACTTGTCATCGTTTTAATAGAAAGGTAATGCCTGATGCTATCGCCAATGGTATTTAAAAAGTCCAACGAGCTTAAGCTTTCAGATTCCTTTAAAATTGCTCTGATCTTAATTGGAAAGCTGTCCAGTTCTATCAACAAAAAAAATACAAGGAAGAAGATGGTGATTGCATTCCCCATTAAACCCCCTAACTCACCTAAAAAACCAGCTGTAATACCCATAATCTTTGATGGATCAAATAGGTTGGTTATTTCGCTTTTTGAGATCTTGATTCCCTTATCATCGGCAAACTGAAGAATAGTGCCCCCTATCTCCTGAAGATTTTGCTCATATTTTGGTGCATCTTCCGAAAATGAAGACAAAGAGGTGCCAATGAGTTCGCCAAATCCAATAAAAATTACCAGTATTAAAACTAATACAATCGTAATGGCCAGACCTTGTGTGATCTTCTTTTTTTTAAGCCAGTAAATAGGTTGTGCGCAAATAATACTGATAAAAAAAGCTAATAGCAGTTGAGTAATAAAATTCTGAGCATACATCATACTTGCAATTATGATAATAATTGCAGCAATATTCAATGATGCAGGGTATTGTTTGGTAAGTGGGATACTTTTTTTCATTGGTTTATTATTAAAGTAATAAAATAAAGTCATTGTTTTGTTATCCTATCTCTAATTTACCATCATTTATTAACCTAGTTATGTAAATATTTACAATGTTAATTAATAAATCAAGGCCTTAGAAGATCTAAAAATAGTAAATTTCTATTCGTTTTCTAATTCCTTCCGAACATTATCCAGCAATTCTTTCTTTTTGTTAGAAACCTGTGAAAGTTCAAGTTTTAGTGGTAATATTATTTTTGTTATAATTGTTGATACTATTGTATATAAAAAATAATGTGGGAACTTAATGAGAAAATATAAATGTCAACATGCCATTCAACTTGCAACTCTAACCATTACGGATACCATTCACCCGAAGCGACATAAATTTATCTTAGCTCTGCGCCAAACTTCTTGATAAAGCCTTGTTGAAGTTTTTCCATGATCTTATCAATTTGTTTATCATTCAACGTTTTATCTTCGTCTTGCAACACAAAACTCAAAGCATAAGATTTTTTACCATCAGGCAATTTATTTCCCGTATAAACATCGAATAGATCAACTTCCTTCAATAACTTTCTTTCTGTTTGAAAGGCTGTGTTATACAGATCAATGAATTTTATTTTATTATCTAATAATAACGCCAAATCACGCTTTACGGCAGGATACTTTGGCAGAGCGGATATTTTAATATCAGTCTTTCCTACTTTTCTAAGAACATTATCCCAATTAATATCAGCATAAAAAACCTCTTGTTTTATACCAAAATCTTTCAAAATTTTCTTACTAACGGATCCGAACTCCACGAGTTTTAATTTTCCCGTTTGTAGAGTTATCCCCTCAGAAAATATATCACTATCCAAGGTTTTTGTACGTATTTTATTTATACCTAATCTTTCCAGCAGGGTCGTAAGTATTCCTTTAAGATAAAAATAATCTGAAGATTGACCGATTACATTCCAATTACTCTTGAGAAGATTTCCCGAGACCAATATTGACAAATGTTTTGGCTCTTGATAACCACTTTCATTGTTGTGATAAGTACTACCAAATTCAAAAAATTTTAAATTATTATTTTTTCTATTGATATTATATGCCACAGATTCTAATCCTCCAAACAGCATAGACTGGCGCATAACTGATAAATCCGCACTCAATGCATTGAACATCCCAACATTTTTTTCTTCATTCAATGTCTCAGAGGTTGCTACGTATTCAGGTTTAGTTAATGAATTAGCCATAGTCTCATAAAAGCCCTGTGCTATCATGAAATTTGCTGCTATGTTCTCAATTTTATCTTTGGATATATCTTTTACATTTTCTATTGAAGTAATTAACTTTTGAGGAATGACAATGTTATTATATCCATAGACTCTCAAAATTTCTTCGACGATATCTGCCTCTCTTGTAACATCTACACGATAAGAAGGTATTGTTAATCCCAAACCGGATCTTGTTTGATTATTTATTTTGATATCTAAGGAAGCTAAAATATTCTTTATTGTTTCCGTAGGAATTTCTTCTCCAATTAATTTATGTACCCTCTCATAAGATAAATGTACCTGAAAATCTTCGATCTTATTCGGATAAATATCAATGATATCCGATACAACTGTTCCATCTGCTATTTCACTAATTAAAAGAGCAGCGCGTTTTAATGCAAACACAACTGCTTCCGGGTCTGTTCCTCTTTCAAATCTGAAGGAGGCATCCGTATTAAGGGCGTGACGTTTTGCCGTTTTTCTTATGGACACGGCATTAAAATAAGCACTTTCTAAAAATATTGTTTTTGTATTTTCAGTAACCCCTGATTTCTCACCACCAAAAACACCTCCAATACACATTGGATTGTTCTCTCCATCACATATCATAATATCATCTTTGTGCAGCTCTCTTTCTACACCATCTAAGGTTGTAAATTTCGTCCCTTGCGGCAAATTCTTAACAACAACTTTATTTCCACTTATCATATCTGCATCAAAAGCATGCAAAGGTTGCCCCAGACCATGAAGAATATAATTAGTTATGTCAACTATATTATTGATTGGTTTCAAACCTATTGATTGTAGTTTTTCAAGTAGCCAGTTGGGTGATTCACCTACTTTTAGATTTGTAATCACAATACCGGCATATCTAGGCACCAATTTATTATTAGCTACCTCTACTTTTATTTTATACGTACGTTCATCAATGTGAAAATTACTTATTGGAGGTGTAATTAATTTTTTCTTAATTTCCTCTTGTTGTAATAATCCGGCATTAAGATCACGTGCTACACCCAGATGACTCATAGCATCTGCTCTATTTGGAGTTAAACCAATTTCAAAAATATGATCTGTTCTTATATCAAATAGTTTCGCTGCCGGAGTACCATTTTTTTCTTCAGTATCTAATACTAATATACCATCATGACTATTTCCTAAACCCAACTCATCTTCAGCGCAAATCATACCAAAGCTCAATTCCCCTCTGATCTTTCCCTTTTTTATTGTAAAGCTTTCACCATCCTCTGCATATAATTTTGTTCCAATTGTAGCTACTGGAACTTTTTGTCCGGCCGCAACATTAGGTGCTCCACAAACAATTTGAACCGGATCTCCATTTCCCAGATCTACATTAGCTATTTTTAATCTATCCGCATTAGGATGTTGGACACAGGACATTACTTCTCCAACAACGACACCTTTTAAACTCCCTTTAACGGTTTCAAATGTTTCAATACCCTCTACTTCCAGTCCTAAATCCGTTAAAATGTTGCCAACTTTTTCAACTTCTAAATTAATTTTTAAAAATTCCTTAAGCCAACTATATGATATTTTCATGTAATGATATTTATTAATATTTATTGGTCAAATAGTCCCGAGACCCAAGGATTGACAAATAAAATGCTTATTTTATTCGAGTCAGTTTCATTATCCAATTTTTTGTGCGATGCAAAGATATACATTTGTAGGTAGTAGTAGCAATAAGGTATGTAAGAAATTTCTACGTTTTTTTTGGAGAATATTTTTTAAAATCTCATTAAAATCCCTATTTTGCAGGTATAATAAAATTTGAGATGCCGAAAGAAATAAAACGATTATTTGACTTTGCCTATTACCAACTAGAAAATTATAATTTAGATAAATCTTTGGTCTCAAAAACTAGTGGTACCTGGGTGTCAACTTCTTCAAAAGAATTTTTAGATAAAGCGAATGCGATGAGCCGAGGTCTATTGCGCTTAGGTATAAAACCCAAAGACAAGATAGCCGTAATTTCGTCATCAAATCGTACTGAATGGAATGTGTTAGATATTGCAATCTTGCAAATTGGAGCGGTTAACGTACCTATTTATCCAACAAGTTCAAAAGAAAATTACGAGTATATTTTTAATCATGCTGAGGTTGTTCTTTGTTTTTTATCTGATAAAGAACTTTTTGATAAGGCAGAAGCAATAAAAGCTAAGGCCCCAACTTTGAAAGAAATATATTCTTTTGATGTGATAAACAATTGTAAAAACTGGGAGGAAGTTATATTATTAGGTGATGATTTGTCCAATCAGGCCGATGTAGATGGTTTAAAGGATTCGGTAAAAGAAGATGATCTGGCAACAATAATTTACACTTCCGGTACTACCGGAGTACCAAAAGGTGTTATGTTATCTCACAATAATGTAGTGACCAATGTAATTGACAGCCAACCAAGGTTACCAATTACACTGGGAGAAACTACAGTATTAAGTTTCTTACCTGTTTGCCATATTTTTGAGAGAATGCTCCATTACTTATACATTTACAATGGAATAACGATGTATTACGCTGAATCGATTGAAAAAATATCCGAGAACATAAAAGAAGTACAGCCTAACTTCATGAGTGTTGTGCCGCGTTTGTTGGAAAAAATATACGACAGCATCATTGCCAAAGGCACAGAACTTACAGGAATAAAGAAAATGTTGTTCTTCTGGGCTGTAGAATTAGGGTTAAAATACGAACCTTATGAGGCCAATGGATGGTTGTATGAAAAAAAATTAGCTTTGGCCAATAAATTAATCTTTAGCAAATGGCGGGAGGCTCTGGGTGGAAAGTTAACAACCATGGTTTCTGGGAGCGCAGCTTTACAACCCAGATTGACTAGAATTTTTGCTGCTGCAGGAATGCAAGTTATGGAAGGATACGGTCTTACTGAAACTTCGCCTGTAGTAACAGTTAACATGTACAAAGACCGATTTTTTAAAATAGGGTCTGTTGGAAAAGTAATTAACCGAGTTGAGGTTAAAATTGCAGAGGATGGTGAAATTTTAGTGAAAGGGCCAAATGTAATGAAAGGCTATTATAAAGACTCTGAAAAGACTGCTTCTGTTATGACCGGTGAATATTTTCATACAGGAGATAAAGGTGAAATTGACGCCGAAGGCTTCCTGATGATTACGGGCAGGAAGAAAGAGATTTTTAAAACTTCAGGTGGCAAATATATTTCTCCCGTTCTATTGGAAAATGAAATGAAGGAATCCCGGTTCATAGAGCAAATACTGGTCATTGGGGAAGGGCAGAAAATGGCAGCTGCCATAGTACAACCCAATTTTGATTTTGTGAAGAATTGGGCTAAGATTCACGCGATTGATATAGGTGAAAACTTGGAAGACTTAGTTAATAATAAGGAAGTGCAAAATAGAATATGGGAAGAAATAGAAAATGGAAATAAAAATTTTGGGAAATGGGAAACGATAAAAAAAATGGAACTCACACCAGAAATATGGTCGATAGAACTTGATTTATTAACTCCTACTTTCAAGCCAAAAAGAGAGACAATCCTTAAAAGATACAAACATTTATACGATAATATTTATAATTAGTTAATTCTGATTTTTAAAAAGATTTAATGGAACACTTTATAGTATCCGCAAGAAAATATCGCCCGCAAAAATTCTCCGATGTAGTTGGACAAGATGCTATTACCAACACGTTAGAGAATGCCATAAAAAATAATCATCTGGCACAAGCATTATTATTTACAGGGCCAAGAGGTGTGGGAAAAACCACTTGTGCAAGAATATTGGCAAAAATGATTAATCAGGAAAGTACGGAAGAACATCTCGAGGATGAAGATTTTGCTTTTAATATTTTTGAACTGGATGCAGCCTCCAATAACTCTGTAGATGATATTAGAACTCTAACCGATCAAGTTAGAATACCTCCTCAAACAGGGAAATACAAGGTGTATATAATTGATGAGGTGCATATGCTATCACAATCAGCATTTAACGCCTTTTTAAAAACACTGGAGGAACCGCCAGCACATGCTATTTTTATTTTAGCAACTACGGAAAAGCACAAAATAATTCCTACTATACTATCTCGTTGTCAAATATTCGATTTTAAACGAATTGGAGTTATCGATATAAAAAATTACTTAAAAAAAATAGCTAAAGATGAAAATGTGACTGCTGATGATGACGCACTTCATATAATTGCTCAAAAAGCAGATGGGGCCTTACGTGACGCACTTTCAATTTTTGATCGAGTAGTCAGCTTTTCAGGAGATAATTTAACAAGACTAGCTGTTACTCAAAATTTGAATGTTCTCGATTATGATGTCTACTTTGGTATTACCAAATTTGTCCTAGAGAATAATATTCCACAGGTATTGGTACAATTTAATAAGGTATTGGATAATGGTTTTGATGGTCACCATTTTATAAGTGGGCTTGCATCGCATTTCAGAGATCTGTTGGTGGCAAAAGATGCTGCAACCGTGGCGTTATTAGAAGTTGGTGACAGTGCAAAAAAACAGTATTTAGACCAAGCACAGAATGCTGATCTGAAATTCTTGTTAGAAGCTATAGATTTAGCTAACGACTGTGACTTAAAATATAAGACTAGTAAAAATCAGCGTTTACTAGTAGAACTGAGCCTTATGAAACTGGCATCGATCACCTTTGATAAGCAAAAAAAAAAGTCTAACCATTTCATAATTCCTGCATCTTTCTTTTTATCTGCTACCATTGAGGAGAAACTTGATGTACCGGAAAAAATTCTTAAAAACTCTGTAGTGAATGTACCCTCCCCTGTATCGATAGAAGAGGAAAAATCAGAATACAGAAAAACAGAGAAAATTGTTATAGAAAAACAGGAACCAGAAGTTCCCGAACCTGAAAAACTTAGACTTAAAAATACGATTCGTAGAAAATCTGCATTATCTATATCAAGTATAGAAAGAAATAAAATAGAAGAAGAGAATTTTAGAAACAAACAAAAACTAAGAAAGAACCAGGAGGAGTTACCTAATGAATCCTTTAGTGAAGAAAAGTTTTTAAAAGTTTGGAGTTCTTATGTTGATAGTCTTCACAACAATGGAGAAAAAATCTTTGCTTCTCTCTTAAATACTGACACACCTAAGCTCGATAAAAATTTGATTGTGATATGCTTTCCAAATGAGATGATGAAAAAGGAATTATTTAAGGTAAAATCAAAAGCACTCAAACATCTTCGAAAAGAATTAAACAACTATGATATAGATTTTAAAGTAATTGTGAACGAGGAAAGCGAGAAAAATTTTGCGTATACACCTCAAGAAAAATACGACTATTTGAAAAGTAAAAACAAGTCAATTATTACCCTTAGAAAAACCTTTAATTTGGAATTATAAAATTAAAATATTAACAATTCACTCTCTCATAGTCAGCCTTAAAACTGAACAAGCTGAATTATAAGCAAATTTATCTCTCCCAGTACCAAATAGAACATTCCTCCAATTATCTTTCTCTGGAGTACCTAAAATCAACAGATCGTAATCAGCTGAAATCTGTGATAAAGTTTCTAGTGGGTTATTGGATCGATTGATTTGTAAATCATTCATCGATATTGCTTTAGATAATATTTTAGAGGAAGTCTCTTTCATTTTTTGAACTTCCTCAATCGAAATTTCCTCAGGAACCACATGCAACAAGGTAAAGGTAGCTTTATAAAATTGACATATTCGATCAACCACCGCAACAAAATTCTTGTCTTTCCTACCAGGGCGCAATGGTAATAAAACCCTGCCGAAATGACGTACTCCATTGTCTTTAAATAAAGCAAAATCTGAATTAATATGTGTGACAAGCCAACCTATAGGGTTACGAACTAAAATTCCATTATGAGCTCTCCCATCCCATCCCATTACTAACCAATCACAATGTGTTTGATCACTTAGTTCATGAATGGTATTTGAAATATCGTGAGTTACTACAGCCTCAAAATCGACATTAATCTTTTTTGCTTTTGCCAACCCTGAAAGTCTTCTAGAAAGAGAATTAGTCCTTGGGTTGTCATCCATTACGGCATCCAAAAATGTTTGGTTCGGGACCTCCGTAATATTAATGGCTTGCGTTTTACCTCCTTTGTTAATGGCTGCTCCAATTTCCACCAACATTTCTGCTGAATTTTCATTTCCAAGCAAGGGCACCACAACCCCGGCTTCTGAGGCAATTTGCCCATCCAAAAATGCCGGATTTTCAAAACGCCTATTTGCACCAGGTCTACGTTCGCTGTTTTTCTTATTATACAATAAAAATAAAGCCGGGCGATGTCCGTATTTTCTTAATACACCCGTTCTCGCAGTTTTTACACCAAAACTGAAATAAATTGCAATGCCTAAGAGCACAATAGTAAGGATAGATAAAAGTGGTAACAGTCCTAAAAATCCTAAAAGTACTATTCCACTGAAAATACCGAATATTTGAACAAAGGGATATAAAGGTGAGCGATAGGTGGGCATATACCATTGTGCAGATGTTTCTCTTAAAACAATTACACAGGCGTTTACGGAAATAAACATCATCACCATAAAAGCACTCGCCAATTTCGCGATTTTCTCAACATCCAAAAACAATATCACCAATGCCATTGTGAGACAAGTAATAAAAATGGTTACCACAGGAGTGAGATATCTGGAGTGAATTTTAATCATAATATTGGGAAGCAATTTATCCATTGCCATTGCAAATGGAAATCTGGATGCTGCAAGAACTCCTGAATTGGCCATTGATATTAAAGTAATTACTCCAATAATTGCAGCTATATATCCAAAATATTCACCGCCTAACAGCACTGAAATAGAATAGATTGGCCTAAGATCACCTTTAAGGCTTTCCATTGGAATATTCCCTACTAATGCAAAAGTGACAAAAACATAAATCGCCGTCATGATGATCAATGACAAAATCATTGCTCTAGGTAAATTTTTGCTGGGGTTCTTAATCTCCCCGGCTATCGCTGCGACTTTTGTTACACCTGCATAGGAGATATATACAAAAGCAACAGTGGCAATTAAACCCATATTTCCATTATTATAAAATGGTTCTAAATTTTCAGTTTGAACTTTGGGTAGTCCAAAAAATAATATTGTGATCAATGCAGTCAAACTAATACTGACAATTACAATCTGAACCTTTCCTACCTTTTTAACTCCCATGATGTTGAGTATCAGGATTATAATAAGAAAAAACAAAGCAAAATATTTAGTATATTCTCCAGGTATTTTTACCAAAATGGCAAGATAGGCGCCAAAACCAACCAGTGCAAAAGAACTTTTGAGAAGCAATGAGAGCCATAGACCGATACCTGCTATCGTACCGAAAATTGGTCCGAATGCCCTTTCAATATACACATAAGTACCCCCAGAGGAAGGCATGGCTGTGGCTAATTCAGATTTTGAGAGTGCCGCAGGAAGAATACAGATCGCCGCTAATAAGTAGGCGAGCCAAACTGACGGACCAGTTTTGGCAGCAGCTAATCCAGGTAAAACAAAAATCCCGCTTCCTAACATTCCACCTATACTAATAGCGATGACAGAAGTCAAATTTAAGCTGCGTTCTAATTTTTTCAAATTCTAAAATTTTCTCTAAAATAGTTTATTTTTAGCTAGCAAAAAATATATAAGAAAACATCTTAGAATATTGACTAAATTTGCTCTCATACCAGATATTAAAAAATTACAAGCAATCAATAGAAAAATAATGTTAGGACTTAAATTTGAAACAGAGACTTCCTGGGCCGAAATAGCAAAAGATGATTTGCAACAAATTTTAACTGATCATGCTTTTGCGGAACAAAAAGCAGCTTCTAACGCCGTGTCTATTATCATAAATTATTCTGAAGAAACTGAAATGGTAAAGGCCATGAGCGATATTGCCATTGAGGAAATGGAACATTTTAAAATGGTACATCTTCTGATGATCAAACGGGGTATGGTTCTCGGCCGAGAACAAAAAAATGACTACGCAAAACATTTACACGGTTTCTTTATTAAAACAAAGGACAGAACGAATGCACTCATCCAGCGACTACTAATCGCAGCATTAATAGAAGCCCGAAGCTGTGAACGATTCAAAGTATTTTCGGAAAACTTAGAAGATCGAGAATTATCTGATTTTTACAAAGAATTAATGGTTTCTGAGGCAAATCACTATACAACGTTCCTAGGTTTCGCACGCCAATACCAGGATAGGAAAGTAGTGGATAAAAAATGGCAGGGGCTTTTGGATTATGAAGCTGAGTTCATGAAAAAAAGAGGCGTAAAACCCAAAGTACATGGGTAATAGACCTCCTTTCACATCAACTAATTAAATAAATTATTTAAAAAACTCTATACTTAAAGGGTAATTTGGCATTTCGCCGTTATTAGCTTTTATCGCATTAATTATAGGAAAAATTAAACAAGCAAAACCAATTAATATCAATCCCAACAATCCTAAACCAATCAACAATATCAATGGAACACAAATAATGGCATATATGAACATGCTAATTTGAAAATTTAAAATAGACTTACCGTGTTCATCCATATCATAAATTTTGTCCTTGTTTACGATCCATATTACCAAGGGTACTATAAATCCACCAAATCCAGAGACCAAATCCAATAATTGACTTAAATGCGTAAGGACTATGGTTTGTCTATCTTCTTTCATTATTATATTTTTTTATAAGACGCTATTGTCTTCTATTTGTTACAATAACCTAAATTATGATATCTTACGTAACTTCGCAAAATAATTTATTAACGAATGGATAAGAACTACGCGGTCAAGAATGACACAATTATAGCCCTGGCAACATCATCCGGGATTGGAGCAATTGCTGTGATACGACTTTCGGGCAAAAACTCTATTAAAATTGTCGATCAATATTTCCGTTCTAAATTTGATTCAAAAGATCTGACGAAAGTAAAATCGCATAGCATTCATTTGGGCGACATCATTGAAAATAAAAACATTATTGATGAAGTATTGGTTTCTGTTTTTAAAGATCCTAACTCATATACAGGAGAAAATGTAGTAGAAATAAGCTGTCATGGTTCTGTCTATGTACAGCAAGAAATTTTGCAATTATTCCTAAAAAATGATGTTCGCCATGCTGATGCAGGCGAATTTACGCTACGTGCTTTTATAAATGGAAAAATGGATCTTAGTCAGGCTGAGGCTGTTGCCGATCTTATCGCTTCAGATTCCAAAGCCTCTCATCAAATTGCCTTGCAACAGATGCGAGGTGGATTTTCATTTGAAATTGCTCTTTTAAGAGAACAACTTTTAAATTTTGCATCGCTTATTGAATTGGAATTGGATTTCGCAGAAGAAGATGTTGAATTTGCAGACAGAAAACAATTCCAGGAATTAATTGGCAAGATCAGCACAGTTTTAAAACGATTGATCGATTCCTTTGCTTTGGGAAATGTATTTAAGAATGGTATCCCAATTGCTATTGTTGGTGAACCAAATGTTGGAAAATCAACTTTGCTCAACGCACTTTTAAACGAAGAAAAGGCCATTGTTTCTGATATTCCTGGAACTACTCGAGACGCCATTGAGGATGAAATAATAATTGATGGTGTAGCTTTCCGTTTTATAGATACGGCCGGAATTAGAGATACGAAAGATATCATTGAAAGTATCGGTATTAAGAAAACCTTCGAAAATATTGATAAAGCACAGCTTGTATTGCATCTCGTTGATGCAAACAAGATAAAAGTAGAAAGAAAAAACCTGCCTGCCGGCGAGGCAGAAAAAAAAGATGTTAGTGTTTTTAATGAAATTCAAGAATTAAAGAATAAATACCCCAATAAAAAGATTCTTACAATAATAAATAAAGTTGACTTGCTCTCGGATCTGGAAAGGACTGATCTCAAAACCAGGAACTCTGAATTGCTTTTCCTCTCTGCCAAAAACAAAACAGGAATTGATGATTTAATTAAAAACCTAACTGAACTAACAAATATTGGCGCCTTGAGTAATAATGAAACAATAGTGAGTAATTCTCGTCATTTTGAAGCGCTCATTAATGCATTGAATTCCCTTCAAGAAGTGCAAAAAGGGTTGGATAACAATATCTCTTCTGATCTGTTCGCTATTGATATTCGTCAGGCCCTGTACCATCTGGGCGAAATTACCGGTGAGATCACAACTGAAGATCTTTTGGGAAATATTTTTGCTAATTTCTGTATTGGGAAGTAACCTATATTATTTCCACGAATAATTACACCACATCAATAAATAATTCAAGGCGCCTATATATTGGAAATTGATATAAATCAATGAATTCGCTAATGCATATCATTGCAGGTTCTTTATAAAAAAACGAACTTCATACTGATTATTAAATTTCCTTATCATGATAGCTATAAATAAAATTTTCCCGCAACGTACCAATAAGTATTTTCTATTTAAACATTTTCTTTTGAAAAATAAACTTATCCTTTGTATAACTGCTATCTTGGCAGTTTTTACAATATTCACTTCTTGTTCTGATGGTGACGACGACCTATCACAGACTGGCACTAATCTCTCAGTTTCTGATATTTCCGGCAGTTGGACCGCCACTAATGCTACTTTTAGTGCTCAGGAGTTTTTCGATCTGTTAGCCGATGGAGGAGGAGTTACTCTTGTTATCCAGAACAATGGTCGCTTTACATTTACCATGAAAGTTCCCGGTGAACAGGATGAGGTTTCCACAGGAAAACTTGGTTTTGACGGTGAATTTTTAGCTGTGATATTCGACGATGATCCTGGAGAAGAAGCCTCTTTTTTTATTTCATTGGTTAATAACATACTTACCTTACGAGGACAAACAGAAATGGACCTGGATGGAAACGGCATAGAAGATCTTGGGATTTTGGAGTTGATTATGAAACGAAGTTGATTTTTTTTCATACTAATCGTAACAAGATCTGCAGTGTTATCATTACAAGATAAGATAATGTAAAAACAATAAAAACCAGTCATATTTCTACAACTGGTTTCTTTATCTTCTTCTGTCACGTCCTAAATAATCGATACAGATTTAGTGACTAAATTTAATAATAAAAGTAGTAATTTTATTTTGCTGCCTTTACTTTTTTAGAAAATCTCGAATCTCCATTTCCATCAGATCAAAAAACGGATTATAACGAATTCGCATCAAATCGTCCGAAGGAATTAAAAGCACATTACGTTCTCCATGTACCGACATCTTACCCAAAATTGAAGAGGCCCCATAGTCCACATTATCCGGTGAAATTGGAATGGAAACATGAGATATTGCAAAGAATTCTTCAGGCCAACTCATATGATTATCAGGATATTGATCAATAAGCTCTTCATCAGTTCCACGTTCATAAACCGCGCAAGCATTTGGACCGAGTATACTATCAAAATTCACATCATTGATAAGCATATGAAGTCGTGGTTTGTTCGTTTGCTTAAAATCAATAGTTCTTGGGTCGATCTGTAACGCGCCTTGCTGTATAAAATCCAGATATGCACGATTGATATCATATACAAATAACTCATCCTTTGAGGTGCCAATTTTTTGATACATGTCAATCAAATCTTTAGGAATTACGGTGTCATCAACCAAAGATTGAAAGGCTATTATAGGAGGAAGTTCATTTTGTTGATTCGTGTTAGCTATTATTTGCACAAGATCTTTATTCTCTAAGGTCAGTAAATATATTTGGCGACCTGCATTTTTGGTGAATGAATTATATTTGGCGGGATCGTATTCGGGTAAAATATCCAACCAGCTATATTTATTAAAATAGTTCATCCAGCTCAACGATTTATGCCAGGCGGCAAAACGTGCCATTTTATCAACTCCAATAGCGGGTGAAAATAGAAATAGCTTCTCAGGTTTAAGCAATTTATTATCGTTCATCGCCTTAAAAGTATAATTTAGTGCCAAGGCTCCACCTGTAGAAAAACCACCCAAATAAAATGGCACATTGTTGCGCTCATTCACTATTTTTTGAAGTTGTTTCGCCCCCCATACCGTCGCCTTAACCCACTGCTGCCAAGTAACGTTAAGTAAACCAGAAGGTAAAGTGCCATGGCCTGGTAATCGTAACCCCAGCACATAAAAGCCTTCTTCCCTAAATACCCACCCTAAAGCACGCATGTGATAAGGAGAATCTGACAGGCCGTGTAAAAGAAGAATAACCCCTTTGGTGTTTTTAGCGCCAGGATCATAAACAAATGACGCATTTAAATTATCATCCTTAGAAAGTGGATAGGCACTGCTTTTTGGATTAAATCTGTTATACCTACCATTTGTTGAATCAGCTACTTTGGCGAAAATATTTCTAATATATGCATCTTCATCTTTTAAATAAGTGTCAATATTATTGTATTTATTAGCAATCAGTAATTCTTTATCAGTTCGGATAGTGTGCCAAGGATACAACTTGGGCATTGATCGAGATCCCCATGCCCTTACTATAATAATAAAGATGATAATCAATACTAAATAAATAACCGACCGGAAAAGTTTTTTAAAAAATATCATTCTGATTCACTTTATTAAGCTAAATATAATTTTAGGAACACTTGAAGTCCTTTAGTTCCTCAAAAACATCAATGAAGTCACATTCCTTTTATGATAAGACAAATAATAATTTTAAATTCTTGATCAGAACTAATCTTACACGCTAATATAACTTCTTTTTAAGATAACTGTGGCAACTATTCACTCTTAAGTCCTTTTATAGCTTGAGCCATTGCTTTAAATGTTTCTACTTCGCTACCCCTTTCATCATTGTCTAACTCGGGCTTATTATATTTATCCATAAAACCTCCTGCTGAAGTCCATGATGTCTGCATAACTCCTAAAATATTATCTTTCATCTCAGGAGTAGAATTTCGTCTAAAATCATACATCATTTTCACCTGTTCCACCGCAACATCAGGTTTTCTCCATGGACAGGCAATAACATCAAAGCCTTTCAATGCAAAATAAGCAGGTGTAGGAACCGCTTTTACGTAGTGCCAATCACAAATAACAACTGATTTTGGGATCATATCAATTGCCTTTGCTGTATTATTCATACTTGCTTCCCACATTCCAATTCCAGAAGTGGAGGCATCGATCAATCTATCTCCCCAAATCCATAATCTAGCTCCTCTTGTTTCTAAATGACGACTTATTTTACTTACTTCTCCTGCAAATAACACTCCCGGGTCCATCCCTTGACAACGAGGACATTTGGAATCGGCCAGATAGAATACCTCATCCATCCCAGCGTGAAATGCTTTCGCCTCAAATACTTCCACAATTTCGTCTACCAGATCGAATACAACGTTGTGCACTTCCGGATGTAAAGGGCAATAACTTTTACAGTAAAGTTCATCTTCATTAGGCCATTCATACTTCTCAGGCATGTTTACATGAGGAGTTTCGTCAAAATCAGGATATACTTCTAATAATTTAGTAAGCTTTGTAGACCAGCTTTGATGACCTAAGAGATTAACTTGAGGAATAATATCAATATTGTTCTTTTTACATACCGCTACTAATTTTTTTACATCTTCTTTGCTAAGAGGGTCTTCATCTTGCAGTTCAGGCCTGGATTGATAGGCATAATTATAGTCTACCCTTAGTATTAGCGTATTAACTCCATTTGGAGCAAGTTCTTTATCAATGAATTTTACAAATTCATCCACCTTGTCCTTATTTGGTGCTCCTATACAAAATCCTATAACGGGAAATACAGATTGACCCATGGTAGAGAGGGTATAAAAAAATGTCAAAAAGAATAAATAAGTAAGCTTTTTCATCTGTTTATATTTATTGGTTTTTAATAGTCACATGCTGATCGCTATTAATCATTCCGTTGGTTGAGAAAAATTTTCGCATGCTCGTTTCTGAGTTTGAAATTTATATATGTATTGGTTTTCACTAAGGTACAAACAAAAATCTATATATAACCGCAGGTAAGCTTATTAAGTCTAAAGCTTTAACTTATATCCCTTTTTCTCCAACCAACCTGTAAAAATAACAACTAATAAGGCAAAAACAAAGGAAATCAAAAGGCCGATACCGGCTGTATTTAGTACATCAGGAAGTCTTATACCAGTTATACTGTGTATGGGGTAGGCAAAATAAGGAATCATATAACAGGTTAAAGTAGCTGTACCTGCCGGAGCAATTATTTTCGCCCAATTGGTTAATTTCTTTTCGTCAGCTATATAATATAAAATCACGAAAATCAAAAATCCTATTCCCGTACAGACACCTAACCAAGAAGGAGTTCCCTGAATTTTGGAAATTCCCCAAACAGGTCTAGTTCCCAATCCATAGGCTATATTTACTATCCCCAAAATAATTAGAACGAGGTATGCCCATTTTATATTACTGTCCGAAACCTTCTTAAATACCAGTGTTGCTACAATACCAGCTGCCGTAAAAGCAGGTATTGTTCCGGTAAGGATAGTAGAAAAATAACTAAGAAAACCATTAAAATTCAACGATAGTTCACTATGACTTAATACAGATAACAAGTTTAGAAATAACCATAAAAAGATCATTATAACTAAATTCCCTTTGGAGTATAAGTAAACCAAAGCATTGACCAGGTATGCCCAACCTATAAGGCCTAAAATTCCCCACCATTGCGTAGTCATCCAATTTTCTCCTGTCGCTCCTCCTTTGTAAATAATTGCTAAGAAAATAAGAATTCCAATCCCTCCCACCAGAAGATAACCATGCCATTTCTTTGGCACGGGGCTTCTATTCCAATTTGTCCAAATTAGAACTACCGCTAAGGCCATCAAAATACCCCAATAGTTCTTACCTATAATAATGCTCTCACTATTGGCCGTTTCGTAGTTCACCATGAAGACACCAATCAGTAATAAGGATAAAGATCTTATTAGAATATGTTTTGCAATGGAGGATCTGCTTTCGTTTTTAGCGAGTCGATTCTGAATAGCTAACGGAATACTAAGTCCTACAATAAACAAGAATAGCGGAAAAATAATATCCGAAAAGCCCATGTAATCTTCGCTTGCTGATGCGTGGCCCATCCATTTTGGTACATCTGTCAATGTCCAAAAGTCATTAACCCAGATCATCAATACCATAGTAAGTGCTCTTAGAATATCAATTGAAGCAAGTCTCATATAAGATTGTATTAAATCAAGATCCCTCTGAAAAAGCGGGATTAGTTCAACTATTTATTTTGAATACACTTTTGGCTTTTCAAAATAGAGTTTCACTAATAAAAATGAAATCAATATTACAACTAATATTTTACTTAATAAAAGAATGAAAGGCTTTGTTACTCATTGATTTTCGAAAATTCATTTATTTTTTTACGAAATGCTTATTTGGCGTTGGCAGGCACATACAATGGCGTTATTCTTGCTAATAAAAACTTGTCATGTACGCTTCAAGAACTTTGTCTTTGATATTTTCTTATAATCAATTGATTAGCCTTTTCATACGAAAAGTATTTCATCATCCAGTTCAGGCTTATCTTAAATTTATTTTTGAAGCTGGTAATCTCAAAAAGATGAATAACTGACCACAAAAGCCATCCCTATCGTCCATTTAAGAAAGTTATTTTTAAATCTGACACTGCATCTTTCTTCCCAATGGTTGCCATAGATCCTTTATCGTTATACTCAAATTGTGTTTTAAAACTTAATGAGTATCCTCGATATTCATATACTTCACACATTGAATAACATATTAAAGATGTATTTTTATTTAGTTCTTTTCCTTGTCAAGATCAAATCAATATTTCACTAAATTTGTAAAAGGAACTTAATAAAGTAATTTTTAGATTTTTCATTAAAAACCAAACCTATTATGACCCCCAAAAAGAAAACCAAAACTCAAAAAGTATTAACAGTTATTGTCTTCTGTTTATTTATCTTTAATTATGGCAGTTTGATGGCACAAACCAAAGTCATTCTTGTAGAACATTTTGATAAAGTTATTGTTAGTCCACATATACAGGTGAACTTTGTTACGGGAGATAAAGAATCGGTTATTATTGAAAGTATGAGCGTTTCGGAAGACAAACTAAGTGTAGAAGTTTCGGGATCTACACTTCGTATTTATTTGGAAGGTGCTAAAACTGTTACAAAATCTGAAAAATCTGATGATCATAACGGAAAGCAATCTATTTATGACGGCACTATTGTTAAAGCTACGGTCACTTACAAGACTCTGGAAGAACTTTCTTTGCGAGGCGAACAAAAATTTGTATGCGAGAGCCATTTGGAACTTGATAAATTTGTGCTGACTATTTATGGAGAATCAAGAGTGACTTTGAACAAGGTGAAATTGAATAGCCTCAATACAACCATATATGGAGAGAGCTATTTACAAATTGATTCGGGTTCTATCGGCAAACATAAGATTATTGCCTATGGTGAGAGTGAAGTTAATACTCCTAATGTTGAAACTAAAACCGCAAAAATCACGGCATATGGGGAAGCTAATATTCGTCTTCAAGTTGCCAATGATTTAAAAGTAACTTCTTATGGAGAGGCAAATATTGTGTATTCCGGTGATCCTAAAGTAAATAAGGGAATAGTTATAGGAGATGCCACAATTAAAAAAATAAATTAGCTGTGTCCCTTTTTACAGATGCTATTTACAATTCTTTTTTATTGTTTTCTATAAATAAATTGATTTGAATGAAATCCAATATATGTTTCAATCAGATTTATTATCAATTGCATAAACAATTAAAACTCAGCGTATACAAGAATATCCTTCTCCAATAACACCTGCTTTTCCTAGATCAAATATTGTCAATTATAAGAAACCATCATACTAAATTTAACTTTCTAACGTTTATTATGTAATTGCTATAACACTTTTCCAATTGTACATTTATAATAATATTTATCTTAAACGCACATTGGTATTTATGAAAAAGAAAAAAAATAAGGCTCTACTTATTCATTCCCTAGAGCTCAAAATCTTCTTATTAGAATTAGAACAAAATTTACACAAATTAGACATTAAAAAAATTAAATTAAACAACAGATTATAGAATAAATAGAACATGTATTGAATTATGTGTTCTTTTTTTTTTACAAATAACCTACTTCGTCGTATTTCCTGACACTCATTAGAAGTAGCGATTACCTTATTAAAATCAAATTTGAAATAATTCATATCTTAGTCTCTAAATACAAGATGCATAATCTCTTTAATTTAGACACCAACAACAGTCCATGTACATTCCAGAACGCTTTAAGAACGAAAATATGGCTGCCGTGAAGGATTTTATATCCGATAATGGTTTCGGGATACTGATCCATCAAGGCAATCAAAAATTACAGGGTACGCATATCCCTATGCTTTTAAATAAGAATGATAAAGGCAAAGACATCCTAGTTGGTCATTTGTCAAGGGCAAACCCCCAATGGCAACATTTTAAAGATAATGATGCTGTCATGGTCATTTTTATGGGGCCTCATTCCTATATTTCTTCTTCCTGGTATCAAAAAGAAAATGTGCCAACATGGAACTATATTGCGGTACATGTTTACGGGAAAATAAAAATAGTGGAAGGAGAGGTATTGATCGATGACATGCGTAAGCTGGTTGATAAATATGAGAAAGATTCGAAAAACCCTGTATCTGTGGATAGATTATCTCCGAAAGCAATGAAGATGGTTAATGGTGTTGTAGGTTTTCAAATAGAGATTACAGATATCCAGTCTGCCTTTAAACTTTCCCAAAACAGAGATGAAAGAGACTATAATAATATTATTAAAGAATTGGAACAATCGGATGACTACCAGACCAAAGCACTGGCAGAAGAAATGAAAAAAACCAAACAGAACTAAGGTTCTGTACGGGTTGGAATAAAAAATATGAAAAAATTCATGACCAACTAATTGCAAATTTTTATTGATCAACTAGAACATAATTCTTCATTGTACAATAAAAATCAGAAAGTATTTTATTTACTTCAAAACTTTCCCAAATAATTAATTTCCGTGGATTATTTGGTTGTTCAATCCATTTTTTATTTACCATTTTAGAGCTTGAAACATGTCTGGATTCCGCCCAATCCGGATTCTTAACTATTGCCACGGCGGCCATATCGAATAAAGCCCGAGATGGAGGGTCACCATGATAATTAATATTATTAAACAGATCGACGGAGTAGTCACCAAAGTTCTTATATTCTCCTCCGTGGCGTCCTATTACAGCCTCACTTATTTGTGGCCCTAGCCCTGCCATTTTCTTTGAATCTTCCTTTGTAACTCTCACGGCATCAGTGCCAGTGGTTTTTCCATATCTGACTGTCACTATTTCAAAATGCAAATCCGATCGTAAAAGATAGTTCATAGCTGGAATATCATTCTCTAAATTGTATTCACCCGGTTCAGGGTAATTAGACCCCAACCAAACCAATCTAATATTTTTAGAAATAGTTGGATCCTTTTTCAATGCCAGTGCAACATTGGTCAATTTACCCACAGCGATGATGATAAGTTTGGTATCGATATGAGTTTTAGCCTGTTCAATGATAAAATTCACCGCATTATAACCATCAAATTTTGGAAGGTCAATATCTTTCTTTATATTCTCAAAATTATCGTTGGCTCCAATAATTAGTGGTACTTTTTTATATAGATCACAAAGCTTAATAATTCGCTCCGCTTCTTTATAATGTTCATCAATGTCTCCTCCATTATTAGTAGCATTTACGGTAACTCCCTTTACATCAAAATCTTCACCACTCATTAATAAATAGGCCAAAGCATGTTGGTCATCCAATTCGTTGTTAGCATCCGTATCAAAAATAACGGACAACTTCATTAGTGGAGGATCGATTTGTTTTTTCATGCTAGTAAAGCTATAATGTGTTAAATACACAAAACAAAAAAAGACAGTGAATAAAGTTCTCATTCTGATCGAATAAATTTCTATTCGATTATGCATCAGTCTCCAGGATTAATATCTAACTCAACATTAGGTATATACCAGATATTTTTTTGTAGATCAACCCCTCCTCCCATTTCTTCCTGTACCACTCTATCAATAATGTAAACACCTTTTTGTGCCATATTATTAAAATTGTCCATCCCATCGTTAAGGAAGTTAACTCTGGTTCTATGAATATTAAATTTATCCGAGAATTTCCTTCCAAACGTTTCTTCAACCCCTTTTTTACCGATCATAAAGCCCAAAAGTCCACCCCAAGTAGCGGTAGGGTTATCAGAATCCCATCCTGACAAGGCTCCAATTTTAATGGTTTCTTTTAAATCTCCTTCTCCATATAGCAGACTCACGACACTTGATCCAAAATTTATTCCTGCCGCAAAACAGCCATTACAATAAATATTTTTTGAAGTCATATCATAGCCATCTGCCTGTTCTACCTGATATCTTTGATAGAGTGCATCTCTTGTTTCTTCCCATGGAACATCTACCTCATACTTACTTTTTACAAAATCATACATCTTAGCAGAATAGGAATCATTAGGCAACCTTTTTCGTGCTTGGTCTGCCATCCAAATTACTTTTTCCTTCATTGATAAATCCTGATCAACATAAGAAGCTAAAGAGTACATGATAACATAAAATTCAGAAATCCATTCTGCATTTTCACGAGCTGTAGTTTGTATAGGAAGTTTTGACATCTTTAAAGCAATATCAGGTCTTGTAGGAGCGAAGAACCCAAAAATCTCTGTGGTTAACTGCGCATCGATCATTTCATAGTAATTGTTATAAATACTATCGGTAGTATTTTTAGGATCGCTCGTTGCGGGAGGTACAAAACCATCCAGCATCATATCCAATGCTTTTTGATTTGCAACCCATAAAAAATTCTCCTCCTCATGCATCATATGCTTCAACCAACCATCTCTTATTTGGTCGCCTGTTAAAACACTTGTTTTATTAGTGTATAATAAATGTTGATACATGTACTCCAGGTCGGTATCGTCATCGGCACCCCAAATTTCGTCTTCTCCCCTAAACACAAAATCAATATTGGGAGATAAATCGCTTGGGACACCATCTGCCCAAATACTGGGTTGATCTGCTTTACCCCAATTATCTCTGGTATAAAAATCTCCTGTTTTGATATCACCAATATTCCCGATCTTATCCATTTCGGTTACCAGACCGGTCCAGTTGGCAATGCATTGCCCCAACCAAAAGCCATATAATTTATTCGCATATTCCGATCTTGAAATTATTCTATCTGTTGGTTTGGACGAATAGATTTCATAAACTAGTCCAGGATCCACCATTGTGTTAATTACATGCTCGTTCTTTTCGTTGCCTTTATTAACACACGAAAGCATTGATATTGTCATCAATAATATAACTAAATATCCTATTTTATCCGCGTATTTAATATTCATAATTGATTATTTTTAATTTTTTATATTCTCTATTTCCTTTCTATATGGAACCGATGCCTGCGCTCCCAAGCGGCTCACTCCAATTGCTGCGGCAGCATTTGCAAATATAATAGCCTCCTTCCAATTCCTTCCTTCAGCAAGTGCAACGGCCAATGCACCATTAAAAATATCACCAGCGGCTGTTGTATCCTTCACACGGGCCTTATTTGCTGGAATATGAAATTGCTCCTTTGCATTTTTAAAAAAAGCTCCCTTTTCACCCATGGTGATAATAACATTTTTCACCCCTTTCTCAATAAAAACATCCGCAGCTTTAGACGCTGATTTTGTGCTGTTTACCTTGATACCCGATAATAAAAAAGCTTCTGTTTCATTAGGGGTAATTAGATAAATTATTGAATATAAACTATCTCCAATTTTCTGCGCCGGTGCAGGATTTAAAATAATTCTTTTACCCAAATCAGACAATTTTTTGAGCACATATCTTACAGTATCCATGGATATTTCTAATTGAATAAGAACTATGGATGCCTTTTCAATGGCATCCAAGGATTTATCAATGTCAGCAACAGATAATTGATTGTTCGCACCAGGAGCAACAACAATCGTATTTTGCCCATTCTCATCAATAACTATAGAGGCAACTCCTGTTGGATAGTTATCATCTTTAAAAACATAATTTGTGTGAATATTGTCTTTTAAGAACCCCTTTATTGATTCTTCACCAAAAGCATCATTTCCGACTCTTGCTATAAAAAAAACATCACCTCCCAATCTGGATGCAGCTACAGCTTGATTCGCTCCTTTACCTCCGGCAAATGTGTTAAACTCTCCTCCTATTACAGTTTCACCGGGTTGTGGGAATTTTGTTGTTTGAAAAACCAGATCTGTATTCGAACTACCTATTACAGCTATAACTTTTTTCATAACACTATTTTATTCTAGCATAAATAATTAGTCCGAGTCCAATTATAAAGAAACCAAACATAAGGTTGATTAATCTTTTGGTTTTAGGATCGGCACCAGCAAATTCTTTCCAGACAAATACACCCCATATTGCCGCTACCATGGTGGCACCCTGACCTAATCCATAAGAAATTGCGAATCCTGCCTGCTCCGATGCAATTAAGCTTAAAGACATTCCAATTGCCCATATTACACCACCCAACCATCCAATGCTATGAAGTTTTAAATTACCTTTTGAAAAATAATCTCTGTATGACACTGATGGCCCGGAAAATGGTTTAGCCATTACAATTGAATTCCATAGGAAATTAGAGATAAAAATTCCAATTGAAAAAATGAAGAATGCGCCATATGGTGTTAGTTTTCCGGCCTCCGGTACAGAAAAATTACCAGACATGGAATCTGCAACAAAACGGAAAAAGAATCCCATTAAAACACCTGCCGCCAATGACAATACAATCCCTTTTCCGGATACTCTTGAGGCATTTTTTGAAATGTTACGATATGCTTTAGCATCTAACATAATGGCTATGGCTACCAATAAAACGCCAATAAACAACATGGAGGAGTCGCCCACAGGATATTTAATATAATTTACTACCACACCAATAACCAGTGCTAATCCTATTCCTATTGGAAAGGCCACAGCCATTCCCGCAATATCAATGGCCGCCACCAATAAAATATTTGCCAGATTAAAAATGACACCTCCGGTAAATGCAGCCATTAAGGCACTATTATTGGCTTGAAGAATATCTGGAATGAAGGAGCGTCCAGCAACTCCATAGCTGCCTAATGTAAAACCAAGTATTAAGGCCCATAGTACAATCCCGATTACATAATCCCAATAAAATAATTGAAATGACCAGGTTTTTGTAGCTAATTTCTGTGTATTTGCCCACGATCCCCAACATAACATAGTTATAACAAGCAATAGAACCGCTATGGAAAATGATTCAATAATTATCATAATGTGATTGTTTTCTATCTCATAATTTAGTCATTATTTTTTAAATACAAAATCAGCCTCTAAGGTCGTGTCCGAGCTCCCTCCAATAAAAACTTTAAAATCACCGGGCTCAGTTTCCCATTTTTCATTTGCTGAATAAAACTTCAACATTTCTTCATTTATTGTAAATGACACTTTTTTCGATTCTCCTTGTTTTAAGGACACCATTTCAAACCCTTTTAACTCCTTTACTGGTCTTGTTGCACTTGCAAACAGATCCCTTATATAGAGTTGCACAACTTCTTTGCCTTCATATTTTCCATTATTGGTTAGAGTAAAAGAAACTACAATCTCACTATTGGCATCAAGATCATTGGAAGACATATTAATATTGCCATAATCAAAGGTTGTATAACTTAACCCATACCCAAATTCATATAAAGGATCGTTACTTTCGTCTATATAATGTGACCAAAATACGAGCTCATCATCAAGTTTTAGCGGTCTCCCTGTATTTTTATGATTATAGTATATTGGTATCTGTCCTATATTTTTTGGGAAAGTCATTGTAAGCTTCCCACTCGGATTATAATCGCCATATAAAACCTGAGCAATTGCATTACCACTTTGGGTTCCTAAATGCCAAGCTTCCACTATAGTCGGAATATTTTCGTCCGCCCAATTAATTGCCAAAGGCCTGCCATTCATTAGAACTAAAATAATGTTTTTATTAACTTCATACACAGCCTCCAACAATTCTTGTTGCAATCCTGGCAGATCTATACTAGTCCTACTTCTACCCTCTCCCGATTGAAAGCCATGTTCACCCAGCACCATTATAACAACATCTTTACTCTTAGCAACAGCAACTGCTTCTTTAATTCCGGTTCTATCCGAAGTATTAATGATCGTTTCTTGAATAAAATTTGGCAGGCCTTCAACTAATTTAACACCCATTTGATGTGTTAAATTATTTCCTTTATAATTTTTCAATCCTTCTAAAACTGAAATGGCCGAATTGTCTCCTGCTTTGGCTCTCCAACTTCCAAGTGGGCTATGTTTATCATCCGCTAAAGGCCCAATAATGGCAATGTTCATTCCTTCTTTCTTCAGAGGTAATAATTGATTTTCATTTTTAAGTAGCACGATCGATTTTTTTGCCATATCTAACACAGTACTGTGTATTTCATCACTTCCAACGATAGCCTTTTCTCTTTCTACATCACAATATTTGTAGGGATCATCAAATAAACCCAATTCAAATTTTACAGCTAGAATTCTCTTTACGGCATCGTCAATTAAAGCTTCATCCACTTGCCCTTCTTTAACTAATTTTTCTAAATGCTTTACATATAAATACGACTCCATATCCATATCAGAACCAGATATTAAAGCTTTGCTGGCAGCTGTTATACCATCTTTAGCATATCCATGAATAATCATTTCGTTCATCGAACCCCAATCTGAGACCACAAATCCTTGAAAATTCCAATCACCTTTTAAAACCTCTCTTTGCAAAAATTTATTTCCTGTAGCAGGAATTCCATTCAATTCATTAAATGAATTCATAAAAGTTTTTACGCCGGCATCAACAGAAGCTTTAAATGGAGGAAAAATCAAATTTTGTAAAGTAGATGTCCCAACATCTACTGTGTTATAGTCTCTTCCGGATTCAGAAAAACCATAGCCAGCAAAATGCTTGGCACAAGCTGCTATTGTTAGTGGAGATGACAGGTCTTCTCCCTGAAATCCTTTAACTCTGGCTTTTGCAATTAAACTACCTAAATAAGGATCTTCACCAGCACCTTCCATTACTCGTCCCCAACGAGCATCTCTGGAAATATCTACCATTGGTGCAAAGGTCCAATTTATTCCCGTAGCAGCGGCCTCGGCAGCAGCAGCTTTTGATGAATTCTGAATGGCCTCCAGATCCCAGCTTGAACTTTCAGCCAACGGTATCGGACTCAATGTTTTATAACCATGAATCACATCATAACCAATTATTAGAGGAATACCCAATCTCGTTTCTTCAACAGCAATTCTTTGAACTTTTCTAACTTCATCCGCTCCTAAAACATTTAACATAGAACCTACCAAACCTTTTTTGAGGTGACTAAATTTGTTAGCGGCATCTCCTTCACTGGGTGCGGGTCCTGTAACATCCCAAAAACCGTTGTATTGGTTCATCTGACCAATTTTTTCTTCTAAGGTCATTATTGATAATAATGAATCTACTTGCTTTGAAATTACATTATTCTCTGAATAAATTTTTAATTCATTACTTTTCTGGCAACTACTAAAAATTAATAGTACTCCAACAAGAAATATAAAATATATCTTTTTCATTAAATTATTATTGTTTGTTATTTATAAAATCGTTATCGTGAATTGTTATCACATTTATTTTAACCCAAAATAAAAAAAATTAAGCGTCTAATATATTGAAATTTATAGGTTTTTGAAAAAAGGCTGACAAAGAGCAATCAACCTTTTTGAAATTCAAAACTACTATTGATAAACTCTTATATAATCAATCTCCATATTCGACTGCGTAAAATTTGGGTCAATTACACCACCAAAGCCTCCACCCATAGCAACATTCAATATGATAAATTGATCTGCATCAAAAGGCCAGGTATCATTATTTTTATTTGACGGGTTATATGTATAGTGAACATCATCATCAATTGAAAATACCATTTTTTCGCTTGTCCATTCAACGGAGTATACATGAAATGCAGTTGAAACGTCCTCTAAATATTGAGATCCTTTATTTACTGTATCTCCAGAACTTGATGATGTATGCATCGCACTTTGCACAGTACCTTGGTTATTACCTGCATGCTCCATAATATCGACCTCTCCACAAGTAGGCCATCCAACTGTATCGAAATTAGCTCCAAGCATCCAAATCGCCGGCCAGGTTCCTCCTCCTTCAGGAATCTTCGCTCTTACTTCAACTTTACCGTATTTAAACTCAAATTTATCTTTGGTCAGCATCCTGGTTGAAGTATATTCTGAACCTTGGTAATTTTCCTTTTTGGCGGTGATTTTTAAAAACCCATCCTCCACAATTACATTGTCTGTTCTACTTGTATAGTATTGAGATTCTCCATTTCCCCAACCATTACTTCCTGTTCCAATATCATATCCCCATTTTAAGTTATCAGGACTTCCATCAATATCAAATTCGTCAGAAAAAATTAGATCATCGAAGGCGGGTGGAGACACAAAAACTGTGATCTGCTCTGAAGTATAAATATAGTCATCCGTACTTGAATAGGCAGTTACAGATATGATGTACTTGTTTACACCTTCTATGTTATAGGTATGTTCTACATTTCCTGTTGTGCTTTCTATTTGATCCCCAGTTCCAAAACTAAATTTGTATTTAATTGCATCTGTTGCCGAAGCAGCGCATTTAATAACACCTAGACCATCACCATTAGGGTTCGTGTCATCCGAACCAACGATAGTTATTGTAAGTATAAGATCGGATGGCATAATAACTTCCGGCTCTTCAGGTGTTAGTATGTAATCATCGTCTGTTCCTCCCCCACAAGAAAAAAACATCACTAATAATAATCCGGTTAATAAAATTGTTTTGTGGAATTTTAAGTTATTTATTATAATCATTTCAATTGTTATAAAACTATTAATTCATAATCTCTAAAATAACGACTGTTTAATAAAAAGTAGGTGATTGAGTTACATAATTATCACAGGTCAAACCATATTATATGTAGTTTAAACTTTAAACTCAACAAATAATCTCCTGATTTTTAGATATAATATACAGTATGTGAAAAATAAGATATAATTATTAATTTTATCAGGTAAACCTTACTGGCCAATTACAGCCAGCAAGGCTTATCAATTCTAATTAACCCTAAACAAATTCAAAATTCAATCTAATTTTCCTATTCCTCAGGTCTGAATACAAAAGTCCATCCAGTACCGTAAGTTTCACTATTGTTCAAATAGAGAACCATTCTATCCTCTGTAAGTTCAATTATTGTATACAATCCATCTGCATTTCCTGCATCATAACCTAACATTTTCGCTCCAGATACTACTATGTTTTGATTTGTAACATCTAAAACAAAACTACCCTTTGTTCCGATTTCACCAGGTCCTTGGTAATGTGTAAAGTTGGCTGCTCCATCTAGATCAAAGTGCATTTTACCGGCTGCATCTGAAGGAGGACAACAATCTCCTCCGGCGTTCCACCACGCACCCCATGCTCCATCCGGATTGTTTGGAGCAGACATGAACCACCAAAATGCTCCATCGGGTTCAGGTCCGCCATCAAACACCCAAGTTTTACCAGTTGCGGTATCTTCACTTACCAGGTCGTACCAATCTTGATCCAATGCGTGGTCTAACTGATCGATTTGTACGTCAATAGTCTTCGAAAAGAATTCGGCTCCTAATGTTCCTGTAAACTTAAATGTAGCTGTTCCAGGAATGGGATAAATAAATTGAACTTTATCCGTAAATGCTTGTCCTAAATTATAGTCCCAATAACCAGTAACACCAGGTGTCACCATATTTAGTATAATTTCATTACCCCCGGCCGTTGTTTGTGTAGCGACCAGTTCAACACCATCCACATCAGTTGTGTTTTCTAAAAATTGTTCGTCTACAATTGGATCGCATGCTGTTAACAACAGCACTAAAGAAACAATAAAAAGACTTATTATATTATTAATTTTCATATCTCTAAGTTTATTAATTTAAAAATTATTTACCAACCTGGATTTTGCTCGTAAACTCCATTGGATAATCTTATTTCAGTTTCCGGAATAGAAACCAAGCCTTTTGTTTCAGGTCTGTAGGTCACACTATATTTAGCCTCTACACCTGAATTACTCACATCAATAACATCATTAAATGCATTGTTTACATCACCCCAACGTACAAGGTCGAACCAACGTAAGCCCTCGAATGCGAACTCATGCAATCGTTCTTCTTTTAATGCATCAAGACTATATCCAACTTCATCCAAACCAGCTCTAACACGAATACTGTTTATACCATTCGCCGTTTGAGAAATTTCTGAGTGCATCAGTAATACATCAGCAAAGCGCATCAAAATATAATCCTGAGCAGCCCATAACTGCATTGGATCGCCATTGTTCATATCGTACAAATAGTAGAATATCCCTTTTACACCATCTTCACCATTATGCTGAATTGTTGTGTATTTTTTATTGAAGAAACCAGTTTCATGGTCACCTTTATTAGGCTCATAACCTCCTGTTCCCTGAGCATCATTCCCCAATTCTATAACAGAACCTACTCTTCTTGTATCCAAAGGGTTCCATTGATGCCAAAAATTAGGATTAACTGTTCCCCAGCCCCAACCTTGTCCATATGGTACCATAGAATTATCACGAATACCAAAGAAAAGAGGCATTCTATTGTTGTACTGCTGGCCTGTGCTCCAATTACCTAAAGCATACCTTACAACAAACATTGTTTCATAATTCCCTGTTCCGAAAGTGGGTGAATGTCCGTCCTGACCTACCCAAGCCAATCCTTCTTCTTCTGCCCAAGGAAGTACTGTTTCACCGGCACTTTCATTTACATAGGAATAAGGCCATAAATCTCTGAAATCATCTGTCAACATATAACCACTGCTGGCAATACAGTCATTTAAATATCCGATCACATCCGTATCCGATAAAGCACCCCCGTCAACCAGTGGTAGTGTACTAGTCCCCTGGCCTTCCATATTTGACATATATCCGGTATAGAATAAGAAAACTCTAGCCATATAGGCCTCTGCTACCCATTTGTTTGCATGCCCATAACTTGAGGTTGGGATGTCTGAAAAAATGGTTGAAGGCATTGTTTCAATTGCTGTTTTTAGATCTGTTGCAATCTGCGCAAAGGTTTCAGGTATTGTAGACCTTGGAACATCTCGTGGGTCATCAATAGCCAGAATCAATGGCATTCCACCAAAGAATTTAGCCGCTCTAAAATAAAAGAAAGCTCTCATAAAATAGGCTTCACCAATGGCTTGATCCTTAAAAGCAATAGCTTCTTCCGGAGTTTTAAAGAACTCTGAAAAATCAATCTCCGGAGTTTTTTCAATAATTGTATTTGCACGTGTCACTCCGTTATAGGTTTGCACCCATAAATCGCGATAAGTATCTTCTGTTGGATCTATAAAACCATCAACATTTTTTGCAGATATATCATCTGGACCACCACCTCCAAGCATCATATCTGACATCAAATTGGCCGCAAGACCTTCCATGCTGTGAACTCCTGGCATATAAAGTGCATTGTAAACTCCTGACATAGCTTCTTCAATATCCTGAGGACTGCTATAGAAATTGTCTAAATCCTTTTCGTAAAGATTTTCTGTGTCTAAAAAATCACTGCAGCCAATTGTTATAAACATAACTGCAATGGATATATAATATATTATTTTTTTCATTATCTATTGTTTTAAAAATTAGAAATCAACACTTAAGCCAAACATAAACGTTCTTGGCAATGGATACAATCCGAGGTCAACACCTGATCCCCAATCAACTCCACCTCCATATCGAACTTCAGGATCCATTCCGGAGTAGTCTGTAAAAGTATATAAGTTATTAGCCGCTACATATACTTTAAGATTTCCTATCCAATCAACATTAGTCAAATTTCTACCAACATTGTAACCGATAGTTAAATTATTGATTCTAAGATAGTCCGCATCTTCCATATAAATATCCGAAATCAAGTTGTTGTTCCTGTTCGAAACAGAACTTAGCCGTGGTAAACGATCCGAAGTTCCTGCTCCATGCCAACGGTCAAATATTTGGCTGGTATAATTTTGATCGAATCGATCCGCGAACGAACGATAAGATTGCATTACCTGCATTCCATATTTTCCGGCGAGAGTAGTATTTAAATAAACCCCTTTCCATTCGAAATTTAATTGAATACCCAATTCAAAGTCCGGATTTGGATCTCCTAGCATTAATTTATCCTCTTCGTTGATCAGACCATCCTGGTTTTGGTCAATAAAACGCACATCTCCAGGTCGTTGGTCGCTAAACATTGGTGTGCCGTCAGGCTTAACATAAGCATCCACTTCGTCTTGAGTTTGCAAAATACCATCGGTTTTGAAGCCGTAGAAGTAACCAATTGGAAATCCAACTTCAGCTCTTGATATAGAGGCAGTACCTTGTGATAATACAGAACCAGGTCCGTGAATAATTCCATCAGCATTTGCTATTCTAGTGATCTTATTATCATTAAATGCACCACTTACTGTAGCTCCATATTTGAAATCACCAACATTATCATTCCATGATAAAATAAATTCAACACCGGTATTTTCAACATCTCCACCATTTACCCAAGGTGCACCAGCACCAGATGTTCCTTGAATTGGCGCAACAACTAACCAGTCTATTGTTGTTTTCTTGTACCAGTCAAATGCAAAGGCCAACCTAGAAGAAAAGAAACGGGCATCCAAACCAATGTCCAGTTGTTCTGACGTTTCCCATGTTACATCAGGATTAGTTACCCTTGCAGGTATAGCGGTAGCACCAGAAACGGGCTTCGTATCGCCAAAGTAATATCCAGGGTTAATATATGCAATAGAAGAACTATAGATGAAGTTATCTATAGACTGATTCCCATTTTGTCCCCAACTAGCACGTATCTTTAAAAAGTTAACCGTATTTGATGTACTCTCCATGAAGTCTTCGTGGGTCATAACCCAACCGGCAGAAATAGAAGGAAAATAACCCCATCTGTTATCCGGTGCAAAGTTAGAAGAACCATCGGCGCGAATTGTGGCAGAAACAAGGTATTTTTCTTTATAATTGTATTGTGCTCTCGAATAGTACGACATTAAACCGCCACCGCCAGCAGCCCAATCTGCTCCCCAGTTGTTAATTTCTGAAATAGTCTCCGGATCATCAAAATTATTTAAGTAGGCATATTGAGGCAATCCGAATCTAGAATTAGTCCTTGTACCTCCAACATTCATATTTATTTGATTCTTGAGCATTTCAGTACCAATCATTACTGTAAGATTATGATCTCCAAACTGATGTTGCCAAGAGGCCTGATTAGACCATACCCAATTGTTACCAAAGTACATATCCTGTTGAGCTCCATCATTAGCGTTGCCATAAAGAACACCTAGTTCATAGGTAGGCCACCATGACCTGTTATGACCAAACCATGAATCTATACCAAAAGAAGATCTGAATTTCAAATCCTTTATGGGTTCTAATTCAATATAAACATTACCAACAAGAGTATTATTCTTAGGCCAGTTATAATTATGCCTGTAATACATAACAGCAAGTGGATTACTCTGGTCGTTAGCCAATCCATCTAAGGTAGGCGTAAAACCATACTGATCCGGAGATTTATCCCAATAAGCCGGCATCAATGGATTCTGAACAAGTCCGTTATGCAAGTCATTCCAATAAATATTACCTGTAGCAGCCTCTCTGCTCTCTCTATTGGTATATGTTAAATTTTCACCTATTGTAAAAATACTATGTTCCTCATTTTTGAACAGTACAAATTCAGTATTCATTCTAAGTGTGAGTCGTTTAAATCCTGCATCGAAAACATCGCCACCAATCATACCTTGTTGATCTAAATAAGAAGCACCTAAGGAGTAGGAGATATCTTCACTTCCTCCGGTTATATTTAATGCATAACTATTTACTGGTGCATCATTGGTCATTTCATCAATCCAATTCGTTCCTTCCCAACCATTTTGAAGTTGTGCCCATATATCATCACCTAATTGAGTTCCCAGATCATTCGGATAGTTGTTATTTAACCAACTGTTATTTTGAAGAATTGATTGCCAATCGTTTGGTGCTAATCCATCATTAACGCGACCTTCATCCATAATATACATGTATTCCTGAGCATTTAGTGGATCTAAATTTTTGTAAATACTTTGAATCCCAGCATAGGTATCAAATTGTATTTTTACCGGACTTCCTCTTTTACCTTTAACAGTAGTTACCAAAATAACACCATTAGCAGCACGGGAACCGTAAATCGCAGCAGAAGCCGCATCTTTTAAAACATCAATTGATTCAATATCAGACCCATTCAAATAATCGATATTACCAACTGCCACACCATTCACAATGTATAAAGGATCAGCATTTCCGATTGTACCTGCTCCCCGAATTCTTACGGTAGTTCCAGCACCTGGTTGCCCGTTATTTCTACTAATACTTACACCTGGCGTAACACCTTGCAGAGCTTCCATTGCTGTACCTGTATTCATGGCTGCAATATCTTCCCCTTTCACATTAATATTTGCACCTGTAACTAAGGCCTTCTTTTGAACACCATAACCAACAACCACAACCTCTTCTAAGGTATTGTCGCCACTAACCAATGTTACATTAATAACATTCTCGTTTCCAACGGTACGAGTAACAGTTGTCATACCCACATAGCTAAATTGGAGAACGTCTCCAGTTGTAGCCTCTATGGTATAATTACCATCAAAATCCGTTTCCGTACCAACACTGGTACCTACAATTATTACACTAACTCCTGGCAGAAACATTTCATCATCAGATACCGTACCTGTGATAGTTCTTCCTTGTGCAAATGTAAATTGCACTACAAACGCTAGTAAAAGCGTCAAAATTCCACTTAACTTGGTTTTCATAAAATAATTTAATTTAAATTGAGTTTTGATCCCTTAAATAATTCGAATAGTGGTCATACCATTTTTCGATGTTTTTTAACGAATCTTCTTATTAGATTTGTAAGCTGTTTTTTTTTTAATTCATATATTCTAATTTTATGATTAATTAATGATTAGTTCTAAATAAAAATTGAATCTATTTATTAAATTAAAAGTAATTTGAATATTGACATATCCATTAGAAGACACCTATACAAAAAATATACAGAAGTGAAGATCGAGGTGGGATAATATTATTTATGTTGTAGGTAACATATCATCAATGTTACTTGTTTATTGGAAAAAGCACAAAAATATACACTAGTAGAAAACAAAAAAAAATGTTAAATATTAGCCACGAAAACCTTTGAGTTATCCATATGTTGTGGTAATGTTGTAGTAAATCAGGCGATTGTATAGGCGTTCTAAACTTCCAAAATGTACTCTACAAGACTTTTTTCGTGAGCCAGGTCCATTTTTTTTCTTAATCTATACCTTTTTATCTCCACGCTACGGAATGAAATATTCAATAAAGGAGCAATTTCCTTTGACGATAGGTTCAATCGTAAATAGGCACAAAATCTCAAGTCATTTGGAGTTAGGCTCGGGTGCAGCTGATGGATCTTCTTTAGAAAGTCCTTATCTGCATTATTAAAGGCTTCCTGAAAAAATTCCCAGTCGTTGTTATTATTTAAATTATTATCGATAATTTTTATAACAGATATTGACTCCGGACTTTTTTCTATCTGTACTAGTTCCTTTTTAATACTTCTTAGCAATTCATTCTTTCTAATCAAGCTCATCGTAGAAATAGCTAATTCACTATTCTTATTCTCTATATCCTGACGTAATTTATCATTACGCAGCTTCATTAATTCTTGTTCATTCCCTAATTCCGTTAATTCTAACTTTTTCCTGTTATCTTCAATTAATTTAATTCTTTGTTTGTTATAATATCTAATATATCCACGATGTATAAGACCTAAAATTAAAAAGAAAGAAACAGTATATATTAGAATAGCTTTATTAGACTGAAACCATGGCCTGTTTATCTTAAAATTATAAGTTGCGATATTTTTAGATATTTCATTACCAATTTTAGCTCTGACAAAAAAGTTATAATCGCCATAAGATAAATTTTTAAAAGAAACGTTTGAATCACTCGACCATTCACCCCAATTATTATAAAGGCCTTCAAGTTTATATTGGTAGGTAACTTCGATATATTTGTCATATACCGGTACACTAAAACTAAAATTAACACTATTTTCATATGATTCGAACTCCGTTATGTCACTCAGAGAAATTCTTTCATCGGTCTTATTTAAAAATTCTTTAATAATTGAATTAATTTCTATTGAATATTCATCACTAACTACCTTATCTAAATTAATAATCGTATATCCCGATACGGCACCAATCAGGTAGGAATCGGATTCTAAATGACTTAGAGATTCAAAACCCGGTATTACGTTTATTCTGAATGAAACAGGAACTGGTACTTTCACCTCCTGAGGCATTTTATCTATTTTACCGGGGGTTACATACATAATATTATCATTTGTAAAACCCCAAAGTTTATTCGTTTCTTTTTCCGAAATTAAAGTTCCTATTACCCTTTCATTCTCACCGAAGAATACATTTGTCAATAAACTGTCTATTACTAAACTATTGCTATCGTTAAACTTAAAAACTCCATTATTGGAAGCATAGAGTACCTCATTGTCATATCTAACCAAACTGGCGCCATATCCCTTTGGTTCCTCCGTTGTAACATTTAAAACTTTCTTAAAATCTCGATCAATTTCTAGTGTTAAAATACCCTTATATTCATGATTTACAATAATTTGATGATCATTCATAAATTCAAAAAATCTACTCGGAATATCAAATCCATCTATCCTATTTCTAAATTGCCATTGATCTTCCTTTTTTTCAAGTACACTTAAACCGCTATAGTTACCCTGAAGCAATAAGTTTTCTTCATTAACTATTTTCTTAACGTCCCAAGTTCCGGGCAAATCAGCTACTTTTTTCGCAATATTCCCCTCTATTATATAAGTGCCATTATTGTGGCCACAAAATAGAACATCATCTATATTTTTTAAACACCATACCTGTCCATCTGTGTTTTGTATAAAACTAAAATTATCAGATGAATTAAATTTCTTATAAAATAAGCCTTGATTGGTGCCAAGGTATAAATAATCATTATGCACGATCGAAGTATATACTGCCCCAAGTTTTCCATTTAAATCATTAAATACTTTGAAGGGTGACTTTAAATTAACAACACTAATCCCATTATCCAGCCCCAACCAAAGATTATTGTTATGATCTTCAAAAATTGATAGTATCGTATTGTTATTTAATCCCTTAGCCTGATTAATTATACTTATTAAATTTCCCTCCTGATCAAGATGGTATATTCCGTTAGAAATGGTTCCTAACATAAAACTGCCGTCCTTCAACTGCAAACTACTATAAACATTTATTGAAGCTAATTCACTATCTGCCGGTATATTCCACCGCTCAAGACCAGTATCCTTCAGATAATAAAACTCCCCCTGCTCTGTAAGAAATAGTAACTTATTATTACTTAAAAAAACTCCTACCAAAACGTTGTTTTGAACAATTGCATCATCTGTGAGCATTACCGATTTACCATTTTCAATTTTGAATATCCCCTCATCAATTTTTTGGAAATAAATGCTCTTATCCAGACTAAAGATTTCAGCTCTCTTTGATATAGAATTTATTTTGGAAATTGACCCGTCTATAATATTATATACATAAATAGACTGTAGCGATTGAAATAATACCAAACCTTCAAATTCTAGAATGTTCCAAAATTGCTCGTCTTCCTCCAGTGGTATTTTAAGTTTTTCCAGCAAAGAAGTATAGATTAGGCCACCATATTTATCCTTTTCCCAATATCCAAACTCCATATAACAACCTGTATAGATTAAATTATCAATTACTTTAACTGATCTGATATCGGATCCGTTTGGTGATGGAAACAATCTCCATTCAGCGCCATCGAATTCTAGCAATCCATAATTGTTTGCCACATAAATGATCTTATTATCAGATTGAGAGATGGACCAGTTTTGGTTTGCACCACCATAATCGATTATGGAGTAGTTTTGAATTGGTGGCAGTTCTTGAGAGAAAACATGACCACAAAATAACAACAGCAATAATCTAAGTATGTAGTTAAGTTTTGTCATTCAACAAAATAATAATCGTAAAATGGTTTAAGGATTCTAGGTAAATATATCAATTTAGTTTAATTAATATGTTCTTATAGATAATAAATTAGCGCTCAGTTTGGCTCATAGAATCAACAATAATAATTTTGTAGAACTAAAATAAGTCGAGAAGATTGTTAGACTAATAAAAGGTATTAAACCTCAGGGCAAGCCCTGAACCCAATAATAGGAATCGAACCAAGGGTTGAGGTATTAACCCAAAATCCCGCTGAAAAAGCGGGATTAGTTCAACTAGCTATTTTGAATTCACCCTTTGGGCTTTTCAAAATAGTGTTTCAATAATAATACTAATTCATAAGTCGGAAAAATAAATATTCATTATTTCAAATTTATTAGAAGTTATAATTACAACAAAAAAAGGCAACCCATCGGTTACCTCTTTTATATAAGCCATTCATTCTTAGCTAGAATCTATACCATTAAATAATTTATGGAGCAACAACCGGTAGTATTAAACCACGATAAGTCATTGAAAATGATTTTTTCGAAACTTCCACAAAAACGAATCCAGCGGCAAAATCAAAATATCCGGTAGATAATGTATAATTATCAAATGTGATATCATAAATATTTTTCTCAGGCATATCAGGGTCTTCATAAACTAAATCTATCACTAGGTCAGAACCACCATCACTACCTTCAAAATCAGTAGTCCATTCAGAAGGACTAAAACCTCCTGCATAATCTGCAACTACTCGAGCTAGATAAGTTCCAATTGTCTCACCAGTTCCATCATAAGTATATACAGCATCAATTGAATTCGGACCCAAAACAGGTGACAAATTAATATGATTTGGATTTTCCTGACCATCAACATCCGCTTTAAATTTAAGCACATCACTGGTCCCATGAGCAGGATTTCCAGGTATCCATTCAGGTTCTGCTGTTAACGGTAAATCAGTACCATCAAGTGTATACATATTATCCGGTTCTGATACATTTACAGTTACAGAAGATGTATCTGTACCATCTCCATTTACAACCGTTTGAGTAATTGTATAAGAATTATCATCTAAAAATTGAATGGTGGCGGCATCAATCATAACATATTCACCACCGGAAATGGAATAGCTAATATCATCTGCTGCAATTGCAGAGCTGATTATAGTTGATGTACCCCATTGAATCGGATCCATATCGCTCATAGCAAATCCTGCAGTTGGTGGATATGAGTCGTCACCACAACTGGTTATTAGCAAAGCCGTTGTAAAAAGTAATAAAATTGATTTAATTGTGTGTTTCATAATTTAGTGTTTAAAAAATTTATTAATAATTGAATTTGTTATTTATTGTATTACGTTGATCTCAAAAGAAGTATAGCCTTGTTCGCCTTCCAGATTATAAAAATCTAAAAACCTTAATTTATAATAATTACCGTCATATAGTTTTAAAACATACTTTTTATTGGTATCCATGTTATAAATTGGATTCTCAGTGCTTGGGATCAATTTCCACGTAGAACCGATCGCACCTTTCCAATCGGTATAGTCCAAATTTTCGGCCATAGCCAGATCAATATTTTCATATTCTATATCCTCGTCAAATACCTGAGCGATTCGTACACCTCCTTCATTATTAATCATCACTCCTGTCAGATCATAGGGTGCAAAGACACCAGTAGTCAAGGTTTCAAACCAACCGGAATAGGGTCCCATATAGAAATCCCATTCTTTAATATTTGGTTCGTGTACAACCACAGCGTCATTTTCAAAAGAGAAATACACATTTACTAAACCTTGGGTACGATTTATTGTTTTTTCTATTTCTTGTGTACTCTCAACATGAGCGTACTTAAAAGTATATGTTTCGGGTGTTTTCGAAACAAACTGAATTTTATAGTAGGCTTCTTCCGGCCTAGAAGCAAAACCACGATAAACCAAATAAACCTCTTTATTCTCCCAATCCTTAAGTGCAACTGAATCTTTTACATTGGAATAGGCCGGGTCATTAAATTTCCATTGATCTGAATTAAAAAGATCTTCGACCGTGCTTTTATCTACTTCCGAGAATTCAGAAATACCTGTTTTTATTGTTCTTGCGGAAGTTGAGTAATTTATTAGAACATTATCCCCTTCAAAAGCAGATTGGAAAGCCATATCCCAGTTACCTATTAATTCATTCGAAACCTCTGCCGTTGTATTTTCATAAATTTTATAAAAAGTAACATTACTGTATATACTGTACTGACTGTTAAATACATTTTCTGTCTTTCTTTCCTGAGGAATAGTGTCTATTTCCGAAAAACAGGAAGTCAGTAAAACCGTTAGGCTCAAAATGGTAAAATATAAAATCGATTTCTTCATATGTCTTATTTTATACAATTAAAAACTATAATTCGCTTTAATAAAATAGGTTCGTCCATAGTTGATCGGACTCAAAAACTCACTTCCATCTAAATAACCATAAGTACGTGAACTATAATTATCTAATAAATTTTTACCCCCAATAACTACATTTAATTTGTCCTTAATAAACTGTTTGCTCAAGGTCACTTCCAGATCACTAAATGGTTCTGTGTATATATTATAAAACTCACCGGGATGACCAGGTAGGGGAGCTAGTGATGGTGTTTCACCATAGAGTTTATAATTGGCCATTAGTATCAGGCCAATTTTTTTAAAGTTATATTTTCCATTAAAGGTATAATTGCTGTAATATACCTCTGGTGTCCAGGTTCCTGTACCTCTATAATCATAGGATTCACCCGTTAAACTATACCCGGCAGATAAGTTCAATCCTGAAAAAAGAACATAGGCTATATTAAAATTAAAGCCGGAAGTGCGTCGACCACCTATGTTTGTCGTTTCTGCAGAATTGGTCTGCGGGTCGGTAACGATCAATGTGATCACATCCGATCCATCGTTATAAAACACCGAAGGCTCGAACTTTAATAAATATTTCTCTTTCTTAAATTTATAGGTCAATGAGCTATTATAGCTATTTGTTGTTTCTGCTAACAAGTCAGGATTACCGGATAAATTGTGGTTGGAATCCTGAAAATCCAAATACAACTCCTTTAAAGAAGGCGCCCTAAATCCTTTAGCATAAGATATCCTGAAATTTAAATCTTTAATTATTTTCCATTGTAAATTAATAGAAGGAATAATTGGTGCTTCAAATGAAGTATTATAGATAAAACGCAAACCGGGTTGTACCGATAATTTTTCCAAAGGTTCCCATTGCAAACTGGCAAAAGCGGCGTAATCCGCCATTTTTGCATTTTCATCATCAATTCTTTCTCCTGTTCCCTTATCATAGTTTATATCCCATCCGAACTGATAATTTAATTTGGATTCTTTTGGAGCTAAGGTAAAATTACCCCTGGTCATTAAATTATAAAAAACAGTAGTGGTAGTACCTGTATTCGTATGTGTCAATTCAGATAGATCAGATAAAATATCTTGAGCATCTCTCTTAAAATAAGTATATGCTCCAACTATATCATAAAATAAACTTTCAGTTAATTTATCACTTACTGTAATGCTATTTATTGATCTTAGTGTTATATAATAATTATCATGAGCTATCTGAGTAAAAGGGTTCGGATTTACATAATTTCTTAGTTCCGATCGCATGAGATCTGTTTTCGCCTTTAGACTAAAATCACTTTTGTTATATGCGTATTCGAAGGCCCCATTAAAAACCAATTTAGGTTTAAACTCCATGTATCTATCTTCACCGGTTTCATTATCCTCATCTACATTCAGGTCAATATCAACACCTTGAAACATGTTTCTATTTCCAGAAAGGGTAAAAGTATTTTTCCCTCTTATAATAGAACCATATAAACCGAAGTTGTAGTTTGTTTTATTATCGATATATCCGTTTAATTTTAAAAAATTCTTATTGGTAGTATTCTTTTTTGTGATGATATTGATAACTCCCGCCAAAGCACTGGTACCATATACAACAGACATTGGTCCTTGAACGATCTCAATATGGTCTACATTTTCCATATTTATTTGCGACAGATCAATGTCCCCGGCAACTCTACCAACAATTGGTACCCCATCAATTAAGTATTTTACATTTTCTCCCCCCATACCCTGCATTTCAAGAGATGTACCCGTTGAAGGATCGGTTGTTAATCTTATAAAGGTTTCCTGGCTCAAAGCTTCAGCTAAATTATTTACCCCCCTTTGTTGCATTTCTCGACTGTCGACCACATCAATTTTATAGATGGATTGATCTGCTTTTTTTGCCTCATATTGTCCTGTTACCACAACATCATCCAGCATATCATATTGTTCAATCATTTCTAGCGTGATGTGTTCACCACGACTGATCTGCCCTTCCAAACTTTCAAAGCCCAAAAAAGACACTTTATAATTGGCCCGTTGATCTAAGTTAAAGTTTGCCAATCCATTAGCATCTGTAATCAAACCTCTTATTAACTCCCCATCCATTTTATAAAGAGTTACATTTGCAAAAGAAATTCCATTTTGAGATATTTCATCGATTACTTTAATGCTTGTGTTCTGACCGTAAATACTTACTTGAAAACTAAAAGCCAGAACCAACGAAACAACAACAATGCCAAACTTGAACTTCATAATTTTTTCTTTAAATACTATCTATTTGTTTGTGTCATATTATCAGCAACTACTATAATATATTCAGCGATCGATTCTTTTTCTTCATCCGTCATATTTTCCCAATCAGAAGTAGAAACTGTTGTTATAGATTTTATATTCAATCCAGGGTGAATTTTATTAACCCACCAAATTATTCCTCTTTTATTATTTGAATGATAAGAACCATCTAAATGAAAGAAAAGATCTCCTTTGTTAAAATTCTTTACCGAAAAATGAGCCATTGTTGCATCTTTAGAGGCTTGAGCAGTTTGAATATTTAACATATTAGGCGGAACATGACCTCCCATCATATCTTTCATATCAGCATAAACTATTGTGTCAAAATGCTTTTCCAGATCAGGGCCAATCAAAGCCTTTGCTTCCGGACTTAACTCTTTCAATATTTCAATTCCTCCTTTATTGATCATTGATGCATACCTTCTTGGAATATTTGTGGCTATAAAACGTAATTTATTTTCTTTGGCAAACTCAACCAACGGCTTATAATCTGTTTTATAATTACCCCACATCTGAGTCATTTCCGGAATCATTTTCTTCTCCGGATAAAACCCTGCTAAATATTCATTCAGCACCAACTGATTTGGATTTTCAAACATCTCGGCACCAAAAAAGAATTTATCACCTTTGATTTCATAAAAACTTTTCGCCATTTCTATCTGCATCCAATGAGATATTGGATTGGTATGCGCTTCTCCAAAAAATACCATATCACTTTCTGCAAGATCCTTGATCATTTTATCATATTTGGCTAATTTTCCTTTGTTATTATACAATTGGTATGCCGGCTTATCTTGTGCGTTACTGAAAAGAACAAGTGAAATAAAAGCTATAATGGTAAGTTGTAATTTTTTCATTTTATTATTGATTTAATGTTTTAAAATCGATGCCAAATTTAATTAAATTGAATTCTTTGTGAATAAGGATTTACGTTAAATTACATCGATTCAAATATTTTATTAATTTTTATGTTTTTTTGGTAAATATTTTAATTATTCTGATTTTTCACTGTATTAATTCAATTATTTGTATTTCAGTCAATTAATCAGTCTATAAATAGAAAAACATCGAACAAATATTTTTGTTAAAATTTCATTTTAACTGATTTTTATCATTTAGTCCTGATCAATTTGAATGATCAGAACTCTCTTTTCACCACTTCTCACTATATCCACATTTATGGTTTGCCCGGGTCTAACCTTCGTCATTCTTGCCATATATTCATAAATATTGTGAACTTCTTTACCCGCAATTCCAACGATAACGTCTCCTTTTTCAATACCTCCTCTATCAGCAGCAGAATCTTTTGTTACACCATCTACACGCAAACCATCATCTTCTGATTTTCCGAAATTGGGCATTATCCCTAATTTAACTCTCCCTTTTCGTGTATTTTTAGCTCTTCCCCTTGGACCTGCTTCCTGAAAAATTAAGGTACTATCTGCATTAATTAAGTTTAGAGATAAATCATAGGCGTATTCCGTTACTCTTTGTAATCCATCGAAGTTGATTTTTTCCACAACATCGCGGGATGTATGGTAATCATCATGAGCCCCCGTATTAAAGAAAAACACAGGTATATTCTCTACGTAAAAATTTGCGTGATCTGATGGACCAAATCCATTGTATTCAACCCCTAAAACGAGATCTCTATCTTTTTCCATCAAAATTTCGTTCAATAACTGTTCGCCTTCTTTTGATGTTCCAACACCACTTACGGTAATTTCTTTGGTATCCTTTAACCTTCCAACCATATCCAAATTAACCATGGCTACAATTTTATTTTTAGAAATTGTTGGATGCATAGTAAAATATTTAGAACCAATAGTTCCAATTTCTTCAGCTCCAAAAGCTATCAAAATAACACTTCGTCTTAAATTCGAATTAGCCAGCTTATCGGCTATCTCTAATAATCCTGAAGTTCCGGATGCATTATCATCTGCTCCATAATGAATTGCGTGAACATCAGGTTCTCTTGATGAAGCAATACCTCCCCAACCCAAATGATCATAATGGGCACCTACAACTATATATTCAGATTTTAACGATTCATCTGACCCTTCAATTTGCCCAATTATATTTCTGGTTTCCGTTTTATGAAATACAATTTTCGACGAGGCTTCAACAACTGTTTTTGTATCAAATGAATTTGGTTTCATGTTTTTTACCAACCCGTCCTCTAAGTCTTCAATTGTTGTACTACTACTTACTAATATTTTATTTGCAAGTTCTCTGCTAATATTGAATGCCGGTATCCCCAAATTTGATTCGGTCTGATCAATTTCCAAGTCTAGCAACTTATCTTTTCTGGAAACTTTCGGACCGGCAACAAATAAAATTCCTTTTGCTCCTTTTTCTTTTGCAGTAATTACTTTTGATTTTTCACCGGAGTAGGGAATAAATAAACTATTTGGATTTCTAATTTCAGGATCATTTCTTAGAACCAAAACCCATTTGCCTTTTACATCAACATTTTCATAGTCGATCCACTTTAAACTATCTTTTTCGATATCAAATCCATATCCTACGAAAACCACATCTGCTTTAACAGTTCCATCAGCAGAATAGCTAAATGGGATAAAATCCTTATTTAGTTCGGACGATGTCCCCCCAATATTTAACCTATTACTATCAATTGGAGCTTCTGTACTCGTTACAACTTCAAAATTTTGAAAGTACTCTTTTTCACCGGCTGGATCTATTCCATAAGATTTGAATTTCTCTACAATATAATTTCCAGCTAATATACCTCCTTCAGACCCCGGCAATCTTCCTTGCAAAGAATCCGATGCCAAAAAAGTTAAGGATTCTGTTAGATCGACTATTGTAATTTCAGGATTCGTGTTTTGTTTACACGATGTAAATCCTGCTATTGTAAGAACAGCTAATGCTATATAAATATTTTTAATTTTCATTTTATCTTTTTTTATACAATGTCTTATTAATGAATAACACATCTCTAACCTCTCTCTATACTTGCTGTAGGCAAGCAAGAGGGAAACTTAATTTTTTGGTCCTAAATTTAAGGATGAAACATCCATTACATATAGTTTTAAGGAGCGATCACCTTTTTCATTTCCTCTGCTCGATGAGAATGAAATAGAACTCCCATCAGGTGAGAAGGCCGGAAATCCATCAAATGCAGAATTATTTGTCAATCTTCTTTCTTCTCCTGTTTTTAAGCTCCGCAGCATGATCTCATAATTATGTGGTGGGAAAACTGTGACATAAGCAAAGTGTTCTCCGTCCGGTGCTGGAAATGGTGCCCAATGTGTACCGCTTTTATGCGAAATTTGCTTCATGTTCTTACCGTCGACATCAATTGTAAATAAATGCATATCCTTTTTTTCCTGTCCTTCTTCTGACTTTTTCCATGCTCTATAAAGGATAGTTCTATTATCTCCCATAATAAAAGCTCCTCCCTCTTGCAAGTCAGGTGTAAAAGTGATTTGTTTTTGATTAGATCCATCAGGGTTCATGGTCCATAGATCGATCATACCATCCGATTGGCGGCTAAATAAAATGATCTCCCCATTTGGGCTTATTCCAACTTCCGCATCATATTGTTTATTATTAGTTAAACGAACAATATTTTCACCATCCAAATCACTCATATATAATTCTGCTCCTTGTGGATAATCTTTTGGATCAGAATAATTTCCACGATGCATATCCAAATTATCTTTTGTAGAAGTCCAGATCAAATGCTCCCCGTCAGGAGTAAAATGAGAACAGGCATCATCTCCAACAGCATTAATTTTTTTTAAATTGCTTCCGTCAATATTTACAGTATAAACTTGATGTGTTGTGTCTTTGTCCATTTTACCATTAAAAATAACTGCTAAACCGTCAGGTGAAAAATACGCTTCCGCCCCGTTAGTTACACTTGGAATCTTTACAATAGGTAGTTCTGAGTTCTCTGCTTCAACAACGCTTGCAAGTTTATCTTTTTCAGGTTCTGTTTCCTTACTTTTTTTATTTTCAGCACAGGATGTCAATACTACGGCAGTCATACCTACGAACATTGAAAATTTAAATAGTTTGTTCATTTATTTTATTTTAAGAATTTATTATATTTTTTAATGTCTTTGTCTTTTTGATTCATACAAGGCTTTACGCGGAATAATTTTTGCAACTATTTCACCTTCGTTAATTCGAACATTTAAGGGAGAATCTAATGCAGGCAAAGAACCCTTTAGAACATTTTTTGCTGCATCTCCTTCAAAACCCAAATAACCATATTTACCATAGTGTAATAATTTGCTGCTCAGTGCTTTGATCGCTAAATCAGAATTCGCCCCGACAAAACCGATACTCTGTGCTAAATTATTGGGGTTTGGGATGGCATAAACCAGGGACCCTCTTTGAGATAAGTCACTAATTTGTCCGTTTATTGTATTATTGAATTCCGAAGAGTAGGAAGTTTGTAAATCATTATTATTGAATTTGTTTTCAAACCCAATAACCCAAACAGACTTATCAGTTGGAATAGTTTTTATATCAGAATCTAACAGTACCTCAGCTACTTTACCTTGTGCTTCTTGTGTGGCTTTCCATGTATTTGCCAATTCTTTATAAGCAGACTGATGTTCTCCATTAGATGGAATAATAATTACTGAATTTTTAGCACCAAAAACCTGAGATAACGAAGCCGGAACTTCTTTGCGATCCAATCGACGCATGATATTGAATTCCGGATCTATTTCTATCTTCAAGGGTTTTTGATCAAAAGTGAAATTGAAATTTTGATTCTTTTTATTCATTAGAACATTTTCCCAAACGACTTCTGTATTATTTTCTAAATAAACCGCCACCGGAATATTCAAGAAAAACACCCCTTCGTTTTGTATTTGATTTAAAGTAAAAGACAATTGATATTGCTTGTTTTCATGTTTTGAATTCACTTCAGAAATTTCTATAGATGGCGCTCCCTTTCTATCAATCCATTGATTAAAAAATGGTGCTAAATCCTTGCCAGAAATTTCCTCAAAACTTTTTTGAATATCTGTAAAGGAAGCTTTTGTAAATTCATTGTCCTTATAAAATTTTTGATATGCTTTTATAAATGCTTCATCTCCCAGATCATTTCGCAACATATTGTTCATCATTAAAACTTTGCCATATCCAATTGCTTCTTCGGCCGAATTATTTCGATTGATAAATTGATAGATTGGAATGTCATTCTCCTCATTTACATAATCTGTGAATTTTTGTAAAGTTGTACGTCTGTATGTTGCACCACTTCCTCTTTGCTCTTGCAAAAGATGGTCTGCCATATAGGCAGTTATACCTTCGCACCAATTTCCTCCTGAATAATCTACAAAAACTCCGTTCCCCCAGTAGTTATGTAGTAATTCATGTGGATAAGATGAATATAATATCCATGGAAAACGGATAACTTTTTCACCCAATAATGTAAACGAAGGCATACCATAGCCTGTTTCCCAAAAATTCTCTACCAAAGCAAATTTGGTGTAGGGATAAGCACCAATTAATGTTTCATACATTTTTAAATAACCACTTGTTATGTTCAAGTACCTATCGGCCAATTCCTGATCAGGTGTTCTCAAAAAAGCCTGAACTTCAATTTCACCTAACATTAATGAATATTCCGTCCACTTCGCACCTACTAGATAAATTTCATCCATAGGTTCAGGGGAATGATAAACTATACTCTTCACATTACCCTCAACATTATTCTTCGTACGCTCCCCTTGCGATACAATAGACCACTCCTTATCTATATGAACTTCCAGATCAAAACTTGACAAAATATCGCCATCAAACTTTGGCAACCAAAAAGTAGCTCCGGCGAGATAGATCCCATTGTCAGAAATTATTCCTTTTGTCTCGCTAAATCCTCTTGCATATTCTGCAGCACTTTGCTCTATCTCATCCTTTATAACTCCATTATAGGAAATGCCAAATGAATTTTTTGAAGACTCCTTAAATGTGATTTTATACTTTTTTACATAGTAATCGGTATCCTCATCAACATTTTCAATCTCCACAATTTTACCTCCTTCTATATTTTCAATATTTAAATTCTTGTTCAAATAAAAAATAGCACTGTTATTATCGTCTAATAGATTTCCTGGTAGATCAATCTTATTAATAACCTCAATGCTTGAACTTGAAACATCAATGTTTGCTAATATTTCTTGATGACCATTTTGCGCGGATATGTAAAGGGAATTCCATACAAAAATCAAAAATGACCACTTTATAATTTTATTCATAGTACATTAATATATGTTAGTAAATAATGGATGCTTGGCAAATATATAATTTTATTATTGTTAAACAATAATAATTTATTGTTTTTCGATATTTTTACTAATTTTAGGAAATTTTACATTTTGAAGAGGGAACCTAATTCAAATTACCTTTTTTATATTTGTTTCGTAAGCAAATAGATCGCTTGGCTGACAGTCAAGTTCTTCACATATTAATTCAAGTGTTGAGAATCTTATAGCCTTGGCTTTACCACTTTTTAAAATGGATAAATTTGCGATTGTTATTCCAACGCGTTCCGATAGTTCAGTTAACGACATTTTTCGTTGCGCTAGAATGACATCTAAATTGGTAATTATTGGCATAAAATAATATTAATATTCATTATGCCTTTTTGCACATAATAGAACAAAAATATAAAAATATTATTGAAATACAACTATTATTTATTGAAAAACGATAAATAATATTTCTTTATTTGGAGAGTAATGTTTATTTATTCTTTGGAACGAATTCAAAAATGTCACCCGGTTGACAATCCAATTCTTTACAAATAAGCTCTAAAGTAGAAAACCGAATTGCTCTTGCTTTTCCGCTTTTTAGGATAGAAAGATTGGCTATAGTTATTCCAACACGCTCAGACAGATCTGTTAAGGACATCTTACGTTTAGCTAATACAACGTCTAAATTTGTTATAATTGGCATTTAAATTGTTAAATCTTGATCTTCTTTTAATTCAATTCCTCTTAAAAATACTATGCTGATGACAAAAACCAATAAACCAAGTAAAATTGTTTGGTATTCAAAATTAAATTCATTTTTGAAAATAACATTTTTTAATTCAATTGTACTGATGATCCATCTATCTGTAAGGTAATAAATCATTTCCGGCACGATGGATAGAAAAATTATAGAAATCGCAATTTTTTTTATATACATTCCATTGGAGGAAACAAAATATTTGTTCTCGGTTAAGCTTTCAAATATTTTACGCAAAAAATGGATTATCATTAAATAAACTATGGAATCGATCAATGCACCAAACATTCTTAAATATACAAACTTCTGATCTAAATCATTGATGTGAAGTCTACCTTCACCATTGGTTAAAGAAAAATCATAATTCTCTCCATTATATATTAAAGGGTCAGAGAAAATGATTTTTGAAAAGTGGATTTTAAATCCATTTAATCTATTTAAATCTATAAAATCGACATCAAATAATAATAATAAGCCTATTAAAATGATACTTGCTACGACCGCCAGCTGCAGATACCAAAATATGTTTAGAATAATTTTGGTAACCTTTAATATTTTATAATTATCCATGGTATTAAATTAATTGTAGAACATGTAATATTAATAAAAAAATAGAAATATTTGATTCTTTAGGTGAAATTAATATAAGTAGTACTAATTTTGCAGAGAATTAAACACTTAATATTAAACGAGCATAATAAGATTTTCTCACCGAAAGGAAATGAACATTAGCAAGATACATCTTAAGTCCTGGTTGCAAATCGTTGGTATGGGAGGCTGGTATGACAATTAAAAAACAATGAAAATAATAGCATGAAATCGTTTGAAGAACTGAAGATCCACAAATCACAATTAAAGGCTTTAAATGATTTAGGCTTGGAAAACGCAACTCCTATTCAAATTAAAGCACTACCAGTAATATTATCTGGTCGTGATATGGTTGGATTAGCACAAACAGGAACTGGTAAAACATTCGCCTATCTCTTACCTATATTAAAACTCTTACCATTTTCAGAGCAAATACAACCTCGTGCCCTTATATTAGTTCCAACGCGTGAGTTGGTAGTTCAGGTTGTAGAAGCAATAAAGAGCTTAACTATCTATCAAAACATAAGAGTGGAAGGTGTTTACGGCGGCGTTAACATTAACAATCAAAAGCAAGCAATAAGTGAAGGATCAGATATTTTGGTTGCAACCCCCGGTAGGTTATTTGATTTGGCGGTATCGGGAGTTTTACGTCTAAGTTCGATTCAAAAATTGGTTATCGATGAAGTGGATGAAATGTTATTTATAGGCTTTAGACCTCAATTACTCAATATTCTGGATATTCTTCCTAAAAAAAGACAAAATATTTTATTCTCTGCAACCTTAACTGAGGATGTTGAAAAAATAATTAAGAGTTTTTTCAAAAATCCAATAAAGATTGAAATAGTACCTGTAGGCACTCCATTAGAAAAAATTATTCAAAAAGGCTATCCTGTTCCCAATTACAATACTAAAGTTAATTTTTTAAAAGATTTATTAAAAGACAAAACCTTCGAAAAGGTGTTAATCTTTGTAAAGAACAAACGTATAGCCGATCGTCTTTTTGAAAATTTGAATGAAGAATTTAAAGAGGAAATTAACTTAATCCACTCCAATAAATCGCAGAATTTTAGATTTAATGCTATTGAAAAATTTCAGGATAATACACACAGAATTTTGGTCGCAACGGACATAGTGTCTAGAGGAATGGATATAAACGGTGTTACTCATGTCATAAATTTCGATACGCCTGAACTTCCGGAACAATACATACACAGAATTGGCCGAACCGGGAGAGCCAGGAAAAATGGAATGGCAATTACACTATTTACGGATAAAGAGGAGGAAGCGATCTTGGAAATTGAAATCTTAATGCAAACTGAAATACCCGTGTTTAAACTATCTGAAGATATCGAAATTTCAAAAATTTTAATGCCGGAAGAAAAGGATAAAATAGTAGATAAGGAAATAAATAGGAAAGAGATAAAAAAAGTCGTAGCCGGTCCTTCATTCCATGAAAAAAGTGAAAAAAATCAAAAGGTTAATCTTGGCGGGTCTTATAAAAGAGAAATTAAAAAGAAATATAAAAAGCCTAAAACCAGACCACCCAAAACAAAGGGTAAAAAATAAATACCTTTTTTTAAGCACAATAACAATATAAGATTATAATGAACGTTTTATTATCTCATTAGTTTTTTTAGTAAAACTAGGGAAAATTGTTATTGTTAAAGACGAAAACTCTCCGTGAAAATGGAGAGTTTTTTGTTTTTAAAGATATGCAAAAAATCATTTTCGCATAACCTGCAATCACTAACCTAAATTGAACTTTCCACTCAAATAAATTAATTATAAGGTGCTAACAATATTAAAAATATATGTGCGTTGTATTGTTTCATTAGTTTTTTTAATAAAACTAGGGAAAATTGTTATTGTTAAAGATGAAAAACTCTCCATGAAATTGGGGAGTTTTTTGGTTACAATTGGTAACTTTTTTATAAAAAAATACCTTGAATTAAACCACCTTTATTTCGATAATAAAATCTTCTGTTAATAAAGTCACATAAATAATAATGGAATTACAATATTAGAAATTTATTTGCGTTGTATTATCTCATTAGTTTTTTTAGTAAAACTAGGGAAAATTGTTATTGTTAAAGATGAAAACTCTCCATGAAAATGGGGAGTTTTTTGGTTACAAATGGTGGTTTATACCAAAAATTCCTCGAATTGAATCATCTTTATTTTTATAATAAAATCTTCTGTTAATAAAGTCACATAAATAATAACGGAATTACAATATTAGAAATTTAATTGCGTTGTATTATCTCATTAGTTTTTTTAGTAAAACTAGGGAAAATTGTTATTGTTAAAGACGAAAACTCTCCGTGAAAATGGAGAGTTTTTTTTGACTTAATATTGAGTGTGTTTAGAAGTCTCTCTCCATATTTTCCCTTCATTTCCTTCAAAAAATATTAAGCAATGAATTTTCCAAATTTAAGACTGTATCTATAACATGTGATTAACTTTTAATTAATTCCTGTTTTAATTTCTTTATTATAATATTCCTCAGCAAGAAATTGATTCCTCTTATAAGAATCCCGATTAATAAAAATTAAAGGTTAAGCGAATTTGTTCAAAATATTTATCACAGTAAGATAATTTATTATATTTGTTCTCGTTGAGTCAAATTACTGCTTGAAGGCTATTGAATGAAATTATATATCCCTTTTTAATATTTTAGCTATAATTAATCTTATGAATTATCTTCAAAACGTAGGTAAATATTTCTTAATGCTTGGACAGGTTTTTAAGCGACCCCAAAAAAATTCCATTTTTTGGGAATGTCTTTTTAAAGAAATTGAAGAGCTAGGGGTAAAATCAATGGGAATTGTAGTATTTATTTCGTTTTTTGTGGGGGGTGTAGTGGCTATTCAAACAGGATTAAATGTGGACAACCCTCTTATACCTAAATATTTGATTGGGTTTGCCACCAAACGATCGATCATTTTGGAATTCGCACCAACTTTTATGTGTGTAATTTTAGCAGGAAAAGTTGGATCGTATATTTCATCTAGTATTGGTACTATGCGTGTTACCGAACAAATTGATGCTTTAGAGGTCATGGGTGTAAACGCTTTAAATTACTTAGTTTTACCTAAAATTATAGCTAGTGTATTCTTCTACCCCTTTATAGTATTGTTGGCAATGGTAGTTGGAATATATGGAGGATGGGTATCTGGCTTTGCTACTGGGCTATTTACATCAGACGATTATATTATAGGTATTAGAGAGGATTTCAAACCTAGTCTTATAAGATATTCCTTGATCAAAACTATGGTATTTGCTTTTGTTATTGCAACAGTACCCTCATTTTATGGATACTATGTGAAGGGCGGTTCTCTTGAAGTAGGTAAGGCAAGTACACTTGCCGTAGTTTGGACTATTGTTGTGATTATTTTATTAAATTATTTCTTAACTCAAATGCTCTTAGGTTAATGATAGAAGTCGCCAATTTATACAAATCATTTGATGATCAAGAGGTTTTAAAAGGAATATCTGCCACGTTTGAGAAAGGAGATACGAGTATGATAATTGGTGCCAGTGGTTCCGGAAAAACAGTATTATTAAAATGTTTATTGGGGCTAATTAGACAGGATGAAGGAGAGATTTCCTTCGACGGAAGACCATATACAAAAATGAGCACGCAGGACAAGCGTGAACTTAGAAAGGAAATGGGGATGGTCTTTCAGAGTGGCGCTTTATTCGATTCAGAATCTATTGAAGATAATATCATGTTTCCTCTAAAAATGTTTACTGACCAAAGTAAAGAGGAAATGTTGGAAAGAGTGAATTTTGTATTAAATAGAGTTCATTTAGAAAACATAAATAAAAAATACCCGGCTGAAATTTCTGGTGGAATGCAAAAAAGAGTTTCAATAGCACGGGCAATCGTGATGAATCCTAAATATTTATTTTGCGATGAGCCAAATTCAGGTCTTGATCCACAAACAGCAATAGTAATAGACAATCTAATTCAAGAAATAACCGATGAATATCAAATGATTACTATTATTAATTCACACGATATGAATTCTGTTATGGAAATTGGTGAAAAAATTATTTTTTTAAAAAATGGCTTAAAAGCCTGGGAAGGAAATAAGAATACGATATTTAAGACAGATAATAAAGCGGTAACCGATTTTGTTTATTCTTCAGATTTGTTTAAAAAGGTAAGAGAAATCTATAATAAATAACTCCGTGTTATTCTTCTAAGTTACTCAACATTTCTTATTTCAATATTTTTTATATTTAAACGAGCCTCCAACCATTTTTTTACTTTCTCTTGCTGCTTTTTAACCTCTCTTTTCTTAATTTTTTTATCCCACGTTAAAGTTATAACAGAAAGTGTATCCATTTTATCAAAATCAGTAACATACTCCCTTGAAAATCCAGCTCTTACCAAATGTTCATAGTTGATCTTAATTTCTTTACTGATTTGATCGAATGGTATTTCCTGATTGTAATATTTTCTTAGATCCTTTTCTAATTCACTAATTCTTATATCCTTTTCCCGTATAGATTCGTCTTTTACAGAGATCATTTTATTACTATTCATATATAGACCTTTCAATTCGTCAATATCATCCCTCACGCTAGAATCATCCTGACTTTGTAAAATAGTAAGCTTTGTGCTTTCTAATCCCAGGTTTTCTAATTCATCGTTCCAACGATCCATTTCACTACGACTGAACGCGTGACCAAATACATATAATTTAATTTCCTTCGCTTTATAATCTATAAGTTCATTTGGTTCTCCAATGATATTTACTCCTTCACCTTCTATCATTTGTATAAATTTTGTTGCCTGTACTTTGTATCTATTCTCAACTAGTAATTGATAAAATAGAAATATACTAAACGAAAATATCACCAATGCCACCAACGATGCTATCCGAGAAATTCTCTTTCTCTTCGCCTGGTTAATATATTTTAACATGGGGAATTGCAAATATTTTGTAATCGAAAAAGCCGCTAAAGCAATAAAAATGGAATTGATTGTAAATAGAAATAAAGCTCCTCCAAAATAATTGAATTGACCCGTTGCTAATCCAAATCCAGCAGTACAAAGTGGTGGCATTAAGGCAGTTGCAATAGCCACCCCTGCTACAGTATTAAATTGTGGTTTAGGTCTGCTTATTGCAATAATCAATGCCAAACCACCCGCTATTGCAATAAGCACATCTCTTACATCTGGTTTGGTTCTTGATAATATCTCGGGTGTTGCATCCTTAAAAATGGGAATACTAAAGAACAGGAAAGAAGTCAAGATACTCAAGGCTACCATTGTTCCAAAGTTAATTATAGAACCTTTTAGTGTATCAACGTCATTAATTCCTATGGAAAATCCTATACCTAAAATAGGCCCCATTAAAGGCGATATAAGCATGGCACCAATAACTACTGCCGTAGAACTCACATTTAACCCGATAGAGGCAATTAAGATTGATAACACTAGAATCCAAGCTGTTTGCCCTTTAATGGAAATACCTTCTCTAATGGTCTTAGCAGTTGCTTCCTTATCGGTATCTGTTTTAATACTTAAAAGCTTTGGCAAATATTCTTTTAAACTCTGATAAAACCCTTTAAAATCTTTCTGAACTTCTTCTTTTTGTTTGTCTAATGAATTATCTTCTTCCGGTTTTGCCATTTTATTATTAATTGATGTTTACCAAGTAAATCTATGAAAAATTAGTCATTCTTAAAATAAGCTATTGCTTCGGCAGAAATTTGTTTTATCCCTTGTTCGTCCGATTTTGGTAAAATCATAATTTTATCCTCTGTCTCAACTATAATGTAATCATTTAACCCTTTAACTATAATTTCTTTATTTTTTTGTGTTCTTACCATATTATTTTCAGAGTCAATAAAAACTGACTTAGCATTTACAACGGCATTATTAGAATTATCCTTTGGTAATTTATCGAATAATGACCCCCATGTACCCAGATCATTCCACCCAAAATCAACTGGTAAGACATAAACATTTTTCGCGCCTTCCATAATACCATAATCGATTGATATATTTTCCGCTTTTTCATAATTCATCAGGATAAAATCATCCTCTAGATCAGTATTCCAATCCTTCTCTCCCCTGGCCAATAAACTATACATCTCACCCAAATTATTTTTAAAAGAACTTAAGATGCTTTTAACACTCCAAACAAATATTCCTGCATTCCACAAGTAAGAACCATCCAACAAAAATTGATTTGCAGTTTCTAGATTGGGCTTTTCGGTAAAATCTTCTACTTTTTTGATTTTGCTGGATCCCTCATCATATTTTATATATCCATAGCCCGTATTTGGGTTTGATGGTTTAATTCCCAATGTCATCAAAATATCTTCCTTTTCACAGGCATTGAAAGCGGTTTGTATATTATCAACAAATTCCTCTGTATCTGCAATAAAATGATCTGAAGGTGCAATTACAACAACCGCCTTGGGATCTAAATTAGAAATTTTAAAAGCACTGTACAGTACACATGGCGCTGTATTTCTCATTACAGGTTCCAATAATATTTGCTTTTCAGATATTTCTGGCAAGTGTTTTAAAACCAATGCTTTATATCTGACATTCGTTGCCACTAAGATATTCTCCTTAGGAATTATTTTCTTTAATCTGGAAAATGTATTCTGGATCAATGATTCTCCAATCCCCAACATATCATGAAACTGTTTGGGATTTTTTTGCGTGCTCACAGGCCAAAATCTAGATCCAACTCCTCCGGCCATAATAACGGCGTAATAATGTTTTTTCATTTGTAAATATTTATTGCTTTTCAGCAGTCACATGATGTTTTCTAATTATCATTTCATTAAATGAACAAGATTCTAACAGGCCCATTTCATCAAATTAAATTTTAAACTAGCCTAAATATTATACTAGATCTACTTCGGCATTTTGATGAAATAGATATTTTTTATCTGTTAGTATATCTACACATTCATACCTAGTCCTTCTTTTATTACCTCTGATAAATACTCTATTATTGTGAGTAAACTTTGTATCCATCGGTATCTCAAATATAAAACTCTTATTCGAAAATTTATCATACTTTTTTAAGACTAATGATAAATTAACATCTGTGTCTGTACTTGCTTTAGGATTTATTAGATATTTGGCTAGGGAAGGTAAAATTTCTTTGGGATAAATCATTGGACTGACGAACGGTAACATTAAATGCTGAAAATTTCTTTTCCATTCGATTCCATGTGGTCTTACATTTTTATACTTTTTATAAGTTATTAAATGCGCTATTTCATGAATCAGTGTCAATAAAAATCTATAAATATTCAGATCATTGTTAATGGTAATTTGATATTCTCCATTGGAATATTTTCTGAAATCTCCGTGTTTGGTTTTTCGATTTTTTACTATTTTTAAGTGACATGGATTATCTTCCAGAAGCTTGATTATCATTAAAAACGAACTTTCGGGAAGGTATTCCTGTAAAATCTCATAATTATTTTTCAATGTTTTGCTATTCGATTTAACCATGCTATCTATGGCGTTGAATTAGATACTTGTAAAACTTTACCATTATAAAATTCGTTTCCTGTTAAAGAAAAATCACCAATATATTTTGCCATTTCAGTGGCCTTAATTGGTGCTTTATAATCTGGAAATGCCTCACTTAACATTTCCGTCTGCACTGCACCTAGGGCCAATACATTGAATGAGATACCACTGTTCTTATATTCTTCTGCAAGCAATTCCATCAAAGTAATAACTGCTCCCTTTGAGGAGCTATAAGCTGCCAATCCAGCAAACTTCATACTACCTTGAATGCCACCCATACTACTAATAGCCACCACATGGCTTCCCTTTTTCAGAAATGGCAATATCGCTTTTGTCAATTCAGCGACAGCAAAAACATTTACCTTATACACATTTAAAAAATCATCGTATGAAGTTTTAAAAAAAGGCTTGTGAATCAATTTTCCGGCATTATGAATAAGTATATCAACTTTTTCCCAATTATTGGCAACAAACCTTATTGCTTTTTCAATTCCTTTTTCCTCAGTAATCTCAACTTGTAAAACAGATAAGTTAGAATACTCTTTTTGGAGATTATCAAGAGTTCTGGTATCTCGAGAAATAGCCAATACCATATGATTTTTTTCTGTAAAATATTTAACCAAGGCATAACCAATTCCTCTACTTGTACCAGTGATGACTATATTTTTCAAATCAATTTATATTTTGCAATTTAAACTTTATATATTTATCAAAATTAACATTCAAAAATATGAAATATTTAAGCATAACATTCCTATTATTTATTAGTTCTGTAATTTTTGCTCAAGACACCTATATCCACTGTGGTAAATTAGTAGACACAAAGAAAGGTATCGTTCTTAAAGAAATGACCATCGTTGTGACTGATAATAAAATATCGGCCGTGGAAAATGGTTATCGCAATTCTGAATCTTCCGGTGATCTGGTCATCGATTTAAAAAACAAGACTGTACTACCTGGAATGATCGATATGCACGTTCACCTGGAACTGCAGATGAGCCCGTCGCGTTATTTGGATAAATTTACCATGAATAAAGCCGATATTGCATTTGAATCGATCAAATATGCCTCAGTCACGTTATTAGCCGGTTTTACTACAGTACGCGATTTGGGAGGAACGGGTGTCAATATTTCTTTGAGAGATGCTATTAACGAAGGAAAAATTGATGGTCCCAGAATTATAACCTCAGGTAAGTCATTGGCAACAACAGGAGGACACGCTGACCCAACAAATGGTTATAGAGATGATTTAATGGGTGATCCAGGTCCAAAAGAAGGTGTTATAAATGGTGTGGAAGATGCTAAAAAAGCCGTGAGACAGCGTTATAAAAATGGTGCAGATATCATTAAGATTACTGCTACAGGAGGTGTTTTGAGCGTGGCAAAAAATGGTCAGAACCCTCAATTTACTATTGAAGAAATTACAGCCATTTGTGAAACAGCAAAAGATTATGACATGCATGTAGCGGCTCATGCTCATGGCGATGAAGGAATGCAAAGAGCCATTTTAGGAGGTGTAAAAACAATAGAACACGGTACCTTGATGAGTGAAGAAACCATGAAGCTAATGATAGAAAAAAATGTTTATTATGTACCTACAATTACAGCCGGAAAAGAAGTTAGTGACAAGGCCAAAATAAAAGGGTTTTACCCCGAAATTATAGTACCCAAAGCCTTGGAGATTGGACCTCAAATTCAAATTACTTTTGGAAAAGCATATAAAAAAGGGGTGAAAATTGCATTTGGAACGGATGCCGGTGTTTTTCCACACGGATTAAATGCTAAAGAATTTGGTTATATGGTAGAAGTTGGGATGCCCGAAATGAAAGCTATTCAATCCGCTACGATAACCAATGCTGAAGTATTAAAAAACGACTATATAGGGGAGATTGCGGTTGGTAAATTTGCAGATATTATTGCTGTAGATAGTGACCCTACAAAAGATATTAAAACTTTAGAAAACGTAATATTTGTTATGAAAAATGGGGTGATCTATAAAGATTAACTCAATAGCTAGTCCTCAAAAATTATATGTTGATAAGCTCCAATATCAGGATTTGATATTCTATTAATATTTAATATATCGAAAGGGACTTGGAGTGCCGCATTTCGATTGGCTTGGTCAATGGCTTCCGATTCCTGACCGATTATCAATTCATTATTTTCAACATTTTTAAAATCTGCTTCTCCATTCAAAATAATCTCTTGATAATGACTAGTATCATTAAAATCAAATAAGGGATTATCTGAGTAGTTCCCATTTACATCGTCGAACTTAATCATACAGTTCTTGAAATTATAATTAAACGCAGCTCCCATATCTTGCTCTAAAATCATTTCTATATTTTGATTTCCATCGATGATACAATTTGTAAAATTGGCGGCAATCAGATCTCTCGTCAAAATTGATCCTGTACCATCAGAATTATTGAATGCCAAAAAATTATTCACCCATAATGTTGGAAATTGTCTTATGCTACTATTCCAATAATTAGCAAAAGTTGACTGAATAAAATTATAGGTTCCTCCAATGGTACAGGCCAATGAAGACATACCGTTATTTCCAATCACTACATTTTCTCCTTGAATATTAGCCGTTCTACCGAGAATACCAAATGTTGATGTATTATATATTTGGGTATTATATAATTTTAATGTTGGTTGAACTAAACTCCCTATCGAATCCATTAAAATCCCAATTGTATTATTCTTTATGATAGCATTTTTAAAAGAATGATCTTTGCTTCCAGCTCTTAGCCAAATAACTCCCCACTGTCCGGCGATATCTGAATAAAATGGTTCCAGTCTATCTCCCTCAAATATAACTTCTTCACCAATTTCTCCTTTAACCTTTAAACTAGCATTCTTATCAACCAAAAGCCCGGAACTCTTGTGGAAATGTACATTTACTCCTTTTTCTATTGTTAGACTGCCTCCTTCCGGAACACCTACATAACCATAAATAACATATGGCTTATCGTTTTTCCATACCGTATTGTCATCAAGATAAAATCCGTCTATAGCAATTTCATCTCCTTCAGGATCTGTACCTAAAATGATTTTTTCTTTTATACCTTGGGCATCCCTCGATGGAAATAAAAAATATGCATCCTGAACCAGAGTAACCAGATCCACATCTTGTAACTTCTCACCACTATCAAACACAATAGAATCCGTGTAAATAGGATTTGTCACATGATTAAAATCGATTGTGGCTTCTATAAAAATGTAAATACTGTCCTTTGAAAGTATATCTATGTTCGTGAATTTTTTCCCGTCCAATCCATCTACATTTAGTCTGTAGAATGACGCTTCCCCTCTACCTAGCTGTATGGAAGGAATCGTAATGTTATTGTTAGATTTATTATAAACTTTTAGAGTACGCGTGCTTGAACTAATATTAGAAAATATGGAATCCAAATAAACCGTGTCTTTTGAAAAAGAAAGATTACCGTAATTTAATATAGTTTGATCAAAATCATCATTACAAGAAATCAGATTTAGTATCAAATAAAATAATACAACAGATAGTGGAAATCGAGATATCACTTTAATTATTTTTTGACTAATTCTATTTCAAATACTTTTGGCCATTTCTTACCTGTCACAAAAAGTCGATCGTTTTCCTTATCATACGCTATACCATTCAAAACGTTAGCATCCCCTTTTTGTTTAGCTTTTTCTTGTAAGCCCTTCAAATTGACTATTCCCTCAATAGCTCCATTTATAGGATTCACTATTAAAATGGAGTTCTGTTGCCAAATATTAGCATAAATCTTGCCGTTAACATACTCAAGTTCATTCAGTTTCTCTGCCTTTCTTTTATTTGTATACGTTTCTATAAATGACATTTCCTCTTGGGTCTCAGCATTTAGAAACCACATTCGTTCTGTCCCATCTGTTTTAATAAGTTTATTTCCGTCATTTGTCAGACCCCAACCCTCTAAACTCTGTTCATAATGGAAGGATTTTTCTAATTCAAATTTTTTCAGATCATATACAAATCCAATTTTCTGTTGCCATGTAAGTTGGTATATTTTACCATTTAAAATCGTCATACCTTCGGCAAAATACTTTTTATCAAGATCAATCTTTTGTAATACTTTTCCTGTCTCCAATTCAACCTTTCTCAATGAGGAAAAACCTCTTTCCCCGGTACTTTCATAAATATAACCATCAAAATATTCAAAACCCTGCGTAAATGCCTCTGGATCATGAGGATACTCGTTTAGAATATTATATGTATACATTATTGGAGCTTCAGCAGCTAAAAAATAAATTGTGTTATTTAAAATTTTTCGCTTTCCCTGGTAATAAACGGTAGCCGAGATTGCTTGTTTACCCAGTTTATAATTACTAATATCAATATCTTTAGCATTTGTAATTCTATTCCCATTTATAAAATATTGAATAGAATCAATTGGGCTATTATTCTTCTCTACAACATCTAAATCCAAAGATTTACTCACTTGAATTATTTTCGGAGAATGTAATTCCAGGTTATATTTTACCCCGCAAGAACTCAATATAAGGAGTAGAAAAACTGCCAATGCAGAAATATTTTTAATCATAATCAAATTTTTTAAGCAAATTAACCAAATAATTGTTTGAGATTTCAAAATAATAGTTAAATTTGCACTCTCAAAATCAGCAGGTGCTGTATTGTCTTTAAAAGGGCGAAAGTATAAAATTTAAATGAGTTTACGATGAGAAAAGGAATACATCCAGAAAATTACAGAATGGTTGCGTTTAAGGACATGTCTAACGGAGATGTTTTCTTAACTCGTTCAACTGCTAATTCAAAAGAAACTTTAGATGTTGACGGTGTTGATTACCCATTGATCAAATTAGAGATTTCAAGAACATCACATCCTTACTACACTGGTAAAATGAAGTTAGTGGATACTGCAGGTCGTATTGATAAGTTCAAATCAAAATACGCAAAATTTAAAAAATAATATAGTCTTTTTTAATCTAAAGACTGTATTTATCTATAAAATATTAATACTTCTAAATTTATTTTAGAAGTATTTTTTTTTGTTTTTAACAGCAATTTCTCTCATTGCAATCAAGGATTTTTATCCCCATTTACAGGTATTTTTCAACAATAAACTTGTGTATGAATGGTAATTGTATATATTTGTTAGTGAATATGGCATCATAATTGTGTTAATATTTAAGAATTACCCCCCTCAGATTGATTCCCCTTAAAATGACAGAGTGCAATAATCGTTCAATTATTAAGTTTTAACTATAGTGCGTTAAAATTTTTAAAATGATATAGAAAATGGTGGATTACGAGGTTAACATTAAGAATGAATTTTTTATTTCGGCTTTATTTATTGAAAATATGATAAGTAGTTATATTTCTAATAAATTTAAAGCATATGCTATAGCAAATTCGAATCATGTAGAAGATAGTGTTGAGATTTTTAATTTTAATGAAAAAATTGAAATTCTTCTTGAATCTGATGATTTTTCTATAATTGACAAGAGTAAACTATCTGTCTTTAGAGAAATCTATAAAGAACTTATGCTTAATAAAGATGGAGAAACTTTTGAAGAGTGTTTGACTTCATCAGATAGTAATGACGACTTCTTATTAATACTCTATCCTCAAGAGGACATAATCACTAGAGAACAAAAATTATCTAATGCCTGTATTCTTTTAATTGACGATGTTTCTCAATTAGTTTCTAATTTCACAAAGGAAAAGCAGGTTAAAATAAATAAGCGCTTTTTCAGATACACTACGGAAGTACTGAATACTTTGACCTTCATCTTTACAATGCTGATTTTGAGATAAACGAAGGCAGTTTATTAATTAATTTTACAAAGTTTGATGACTGACTCCGATTCTTATATCTAGGAGTAAAACTTCATTATTTAGCTAAATATAATTTTTGACCAATACTAATTTCATTGGTTATCAAATCATTATATCTTTTTAACTCATCTACGCTTAAATCATTGTTCCTTGCAATAGAATACAAAGTATCCCCTTTGTTGACAATAATATAGTCTGTCTTAGAATCTACGTACGGCTTATAGGATTTATTTTTTGATTTCAAAACAATTTTATCATATTGATGCAAATGGTACTCTTCCACCAAAGCAATCAATTTGGAAGGATACTTTCTATCCGTTGCATAGCCAGCTTTTTTCAACCCTTTGGCCCAGGCCTTATAATTATCTTCCTTTAAATCAAATAAAAACGAATACCTTCCTCTAGTTGTCAAAAACTTAGAATGATCATCAAATGAACCTTCAGGACTACTGTATTTCCGGAAGCATTCATGTCGTCTATCGTCATCATGATAAACCTTTTTACCCTCCCATCCTTTATGGCATTTTATTCCAAAATGATTGTTGGATTTAAGAGCCAATGTACTTCTTCCATTTCCGGATTCCAAAATACCCTGCGCTAAAGTAATGCTTGCGGGAATTTTGTATTGCACCATTTTATCCGTGGCAATATTTTTATATCTTTCAATATACGCCATTGTATACCCATTGAGATTCGCATTATGCTTTTTAAATTTCTGAAAGTATAGTTCTGATTCCTTATAGGTTGGATTTTCGACACTTTTCTTCTTATCCGATTTTGATATTGTCTTTTCCTTTGGGGCTGAATTAACTTTTCTGGAAGATTTACAACCAGAAACTGAGCTTATTAAAATAATCAGTATTATAATATTTACTACTTTCATCATTGAATAACAGGTAATTTTTTATTCTTCAACTTTATATTCATTCCAAGGATTCCTTGCAGTCCACCAGTATGGATCGCCAATATTTTAGTGCCTTTAGAAAATCGTCCTCGCTTTATCAAATCTAAGATTCCAAACATCATTTTTCCTGTATAAATTGGATCCAAAGGAATTGAAGTTTCAAATTTAAAATTATTTATAAACTTAACCAACTCTTCATTAACTTTTGCGTAACCCCCAAAATGATATTCATTTATCAAACTCCAATTATTTTTTGACTGAATGAACTCCTTTATTTGCTTTGCCAGAAAATCACCTTTTAACGCTGGAAACCCCATAACGAATTGATCTCTTCTGGCGGAATTAATGATTCCGGAGATAGTTCCTCCGGTACCAACAGATACACAGATCATATCAAAAATTTGATCACTATCCTCTAAAATTTCCTCACAGCCAATTATTGCCAAATCATTAGTTCCTCCTTCGGGAATTAGATAAAACTCTCCATATTTTTCTCTTAATTCATTAATAAAATGAGCTGTATCTTTTAAACGATAATTCGACCTACTAACGAAGTCAAAATTCATGCCATGCTCAGATGCCAGGCCCAAAGTTGGATTTACTTTTAAGGTTCCGATGAGATCTTCCTTCAATTCATCACCTCTTATAATTCCAATTGTTTGGAAACCAAATTTTTTTCCCGCATAGGCAACCGCACTAATATGGTTTGAATATGCTCCACCAAAAGTAAGTAAGGTCCGATGATGCTCCTCTTGTGCCTTCTTTATATTATATTTTAGCTTCCTGTATTTATTTCCGGAGATTAGAGGATCTATCTGATCTTCTCTCTTTACAAAAAGACTGATCCCATATTCTTCTAAAAGAGGCAATACCACTTTTTGATTTCTGCTCGTGCTATCCAATGAATTCTATATCCTTTTAATTTGAAAAGATAATCATATTTTATAAATAGAAGAACCCCATGGATAATTATCTTTGCAAGATGGAGTATAACAACGATTTATTACCTGAGGATTTTTATTTCAGCAAGGAGGGATACAAAGTATTCACCGAAAAATATCTGTTAAAAAGGGGATATTGTTGTAAAAATAATTGTAAACATTGCCCCTATGGTTATGACCCACTAACCGGGTTGATGAAATAATTTAAAAAGTCCGTCCATTATATTCTACACTTATTATCAATTGCATTTATAAAAGTCTATTCATTAGCCATTCGTACGATCAAATTCAATGAGAAATGGTATGGTTCTTGATAAATGTATTGCAGCAAGTCATGCTAAAATGTTGTTTTTTGCGATGTTAAAAATGATTTTGATAATTATCGAGAAGCAAAATTAGTTGGAAAAATGGCATAGAACCTCTTCTTGACAGAAGTGTTTGCTAAAGAATAAATTAAAAAGCTTATTATGAACGCATTTAAATTATTTCCGATTCTTCTTATTTTTATAATTTCATCTTGTGCTTCAGTGAATGTATCGTCGGATTATGATAAAACTACCGACTTCTCTAATTACAAAACCTACGCTTTTTATAAAAAAGGAATTGATAAAGTTGAAATTTCAGATTTGGATAAAAGACGAATTTTAAGAGCAATTGAAGCTGATTTAGATGCCAAAGGGTTTGTGAAATCTGAAGATCCAGATCTATTGGTCAATATTTTTACAAAATCCCGTGAAAAAATTGATATTTATAATAATGCTTACTACGGATGGTATCCATGGTATTATGGGTATGGTTTTTATGGTCATGGTTATGGATATGGTTTTGGATATAACAATGTATCGACCTCCACTGAAGGAACTCTTTTTATAGACCTTATTGATGCCCGCAAAAAAGAACTTGCATGGCAGGGAATTGGAAAAGGAATATTGGCCTCCTCCAAAAACATTGATAAAAAAGTAGAAAGAATTAACGAGTTTGTCAACGAAATAATGTTGCAATATCCTCCGATTCCTGAAGAAAAGTAATCATATATTTTCTTGAGCAAATTCAATCCCTATCATATCATTCGACCATCTAATGGCTTTTGTTTCGAATAATAAGTACAACAAATAATAGCTTCTTGAACAAGCCAGAACCTCAATCCATATCATGAGAAACAAAGCAACTTCGCATTTCCTTACAATGTTTCGGCGATACTAAACCATTATCAGGTCCTACCGCTCCTGCGGAATTGATACACCAGCAAATGGTGTTGGCATCATCTAATAAAAGCCATGGATGTTCCCCTCCTTCCATCATACCAAACGGATTTCTGGCACGTAGAAATTTGCAGATCTTATTTTTATTTTGTTCTTCTCTTTCCATATTTAAGCAATTTCTAAAATAGCCTGTTTAATAATAGATACAAACAAAGGCACTTTATAACCATTTTTCGACAATGGCCTTGCTTTCGACATCGCTGCTTTAGCTGCTGCGAGAGCATTATCGCCATTAATAGTTTCGTTTTCCATAGCTTGCTCCGCCTCATTAGACCGGTACGGTATCGGTGCAGCCGCACCCAAAACAATACTTGCGGATTTACAAGTATTCCCCGATACTTCCATTACTATAGCCACATCTCCGAGCGACCAGTCATAAGATTCACGAACACCTTGCTTGATATAATAACTTTTCGTATTTTTTTTTGGTGCCGGAAGAATAATATCTGTTATCATCTCTTTTGGCTGGAGGATAGTTTCCATCGAAATATCCTGGCTTGCAGAGACAAAAAAATCATCCATAAGAACTTCTTTCTTTTTCCCTTCGTGATTAACGATAACGACAGTGGCATTAAAAGCCATAAGCGCTGTCGAAATCGATGAAGCATGTACACTTACACAAGATCCATTATCCAGAATGGCATGATTTTCATTTTGTCCTGTTTCCGAGTGTCGTGCAAAACATCTATCTCCTCCTTTACGAAAGCAATCATGATCTGTAGAACGGAAATACCAGCATCGGTTGCGTTGGGCTAAATTGCCTCCCAAAGTAGACATATTACGCAATTGGGGAGTGGCAGCAGCAGCTACCGCTTGATGGAGTGCTAAATAATTTTCTTTTATCATTTCATTCGAAGCGATTTCAGCCAAGGTCACATTAGAACCTATACTCAATCCTTCCTTACGATCATAATTGATCTTATCAAGACCCGGAATATTTCGAATATTGATAATTTTTTGTGGTTTTAGCAAACCTTCTTTTACCCAGTCGAGCACATCAATACCTCCGGATTTAAATATCGCCGCTTCATTGGACGATTGATATAATTCTTCGGATACGGTTGCATTTACTTGCTGAAGAGCATCTTCAATAGATTTGGCTTCATACCAACTAAATTTATTCATGTCTTTACTTTTTAGAGACTCATTCTAATCAAGTCTGTTCATCTACTTTATTTAATGCTTTTAGAATACTTGCAGGAGTGATCGGTATTTCATAAATCCTTACCCCAATGGCGTTATAAACGGCATTGGCAACAGCCGCTGCGGTTGAAATATTTGCCGGTTCCCCAATACCATATGCATCTGTCGACGAAAGTGCAGAATATTCTTCCACAATAATACTCTCGATCTTAGGGATCTCCATTGAAAATGGTACTTTATATTGATCTACATTGGCATTCATCATATGACCCGTACGGTTATCCATCACTCTGGTCTCATATAATGCATAAGATATACCCTGAATGATTCCACCATTTATCTGACTTTCTATTTGACCAATATTGATGGGCCTACCACAGCTATGCGCAGCTACTATCCGGTCTACCTTCACAAATCCTGTATCGGTATTCACACTTACTTCTGCAAATTGTACCGATCCTAAATCACCATAAGCAAGACCCCACGGTTGTTGAAATCCTCCATAATCATCTGATCGGCTAACAATTTTACTAATTTGACTTGTTCGCATCAATTTGGTGGCCTCTATAAATGACATTTTCTTTGCAGAGTCCTTTTTATGGCCCACTTTTCCTTCTTCTATAAACAAATCAGAAGAATCGGTTTCCCATTTTTTCGCAACAAGTTTTAATAATTCCATTTTAGCTTCATAAGCCGCATTTCGAGTTGGAGGGGTAATTGATCCTGTTACCACACTCCCACCGGAACCCGGTCCAACCGGGAAAAAAGTATCACCAATATTCACGGTTACATCCTTCACCTCAATACCTAACTCTTCAGCAACAACCTGAGCTAGAATGGTTTTCGTCCCTGTTCCAATATCCTGTACACTCGATCTTATTTCAACACCTCCATCGTTATGAATTTTAACTTCCACAGAAGAATCCAGAGCTACAAATCTAGGCCATGTGGATTGACCTACTCCAAGTCCTTTTTTTATCACACCTTTTCCACTTCCTGCGGCTTGTCGTCGAGACCAATCAAAAAGATCTGCTCCTCGTTGGCGTTCTACTTTCCTTACTTCACTTTTATCAATGTGATCCCTATAATTTAAAGGGTCCATACTTAATTTTTCAGCTAATTCATCAATGGCCTGTTCTAAACCGAATGCCCCTTGAACATTACCAGGTGCTCGCCAGGCTGCACCAGGGCCAGCATTGGTTAAAACATCATATTGTTCGGTAGCAAAATTAGGGCAGTTATACATAATTTGTGCTATTCGACCTACTCCAGCGCCTAATCCAACCCCTGCCGTTCCATGGGAACGTTGTTGAATACCTGTTAAGCTACCGTCCTTCTTCGCTCCTATTTTTAGATAGTGAATGGAATTAGGCCGGTTTCCCTCAGCAATGTGTTCTTCCTGTCGATCCAGCATCAACCAAACCGGTCTTCCTGATTTTTTAGCGAGATTTGCCGCCATCGCACCGAAACTTCCGGCACTGTGTTTTGCACCGAATCCGCCGCCCATGAACTTACATATTACCCTTACTTTACTCTTTGGTAAACCAAATACACTTGCCAATTCATTTCTTACTGCAGCCGTATTTTGAGTAGAAGCGTAAACCATCATTACATCTGTCCCCCAGTCTACAACTACACCATGGGTCTCTAAAGGTAAATGTGTATGTACTTGTGTTCGATAGGTTTTTTCTACAACAACATCGGCATCTTCAAAACCTTTTTGCAAACCACCC
>Ga0209013_10000041_pt1 | contig 82125 bp, 72 predicted proteins | sample Cruoilmetagenom2_FD_187291 | JGI IMG/M metagenome (GOLD analysis project Ga0209013, IMG submission 187291) | Oil polluted marine microbial communities from Coal Oil Point, Santa Barbara, California, USA - Sample 2 (SPAdes) (version 2) | ecosystem: Environmental > Aquatic > Marine > Oil seeps ... | reverse complement strand
GGCGCTGTCTGATGGAGGGCAATCGCTGAAGCCGGAGCGGTTCGCTGAGCTGGTCTGCCAGGTACGGGCTGTTGCTGAAGCCGTTGGAAGATCAGTAGAAGAATTTCCTTCCTGCGTAGAAACACCGGTAGAATTGGTCCCTGTGGAAGTATAAAGGCAAAAATTGTGTCTGGAACAGATCTACATAATATTAATTCCGATTCAAAATCGTGTGTATCCCATCTTGTCTCGCATTCGGGTGGATTTATCCGTGGAGAAATTGGGCAGCAGAGATCAATATGTTTGCCAGGTGATAAATCAATTTCTCACCGTGCTGCATTATTGGCAGGGATGGGGAATGGGGAAAGCAGGATCAGTAATTTCCTACTTTCTGGAGTTACCAGGCCGATGCTTAATGCGCTGACTGCCCTGGGAATTGAATGGGAATATGAACATGGATTATTAACCGTTCAGGGGGAGGGGATTGATGGATTCAATGCTCCAGAAGAAACGCTGAATTGTGGAAATTCTGCCACAACGATGAGGATGCTGTGTGGTGCGATTGCAGCTTCTGGCGTTGGGGCAACTATTGATGGATCTGACGGTTTGCGACGACGTCCGATGAATCGAATCGCTCATCCGCTGCGGCAGATGGGAGTTGTTATAGAAGATACGGGTGGTTGTGCTCCATTGGTGCTCTTCCCTGCGAGACAGGCGCTTAATGCAGTGGATTACATATTACCGGTTGCAAGCGCACAGGTTAAAACATGTCTTCTCCTGGCTGCTCTCTCCGCAGATGGAGCTACTGCGCTGCGTGAACCTGGTCCTTCGCGGGATCACACCGAAAGGATGCTGGGTAGTATGGGGGTTAATGTCCTCCGCAATATTCCAGGCAAAAAGAAGCCTCATGATCTGCCTCAGCTCGATGAGTGCTATGTCACGCAAATAACCCCACCTATGCCCCGTAGATTGAACCCGCTGAAATTAAAGATACCCGGTGATGTTTCTGCAGCATCGTTTTTAATTGTCGCAGCGTTGATCGTTCCTGATTCAGAATTGGTGATCCACGGAGTCGGTTTGAACCCGACGCGCACCGGATTAATCCAAGTATTGCAGAAAATGGGCGCTGACATTCAGGTGGAGACATTGACTGAATCACACGGAGAGCCGGTCGGCGATTTGATTGTTAAGAGCAGCGAATTGCATGGAACCACGGTATCCGGGTCGCTTGTCGTCCGTATGATTGATGAGTTCCCCATATTTGCTATCGCAGCTGCCTGTGCTCGAGGTAAAACGATTGTGCAGGAGGCAGTTGAATTACGGCATAAAGAGTCAGACCGAATTACAGCTCTGTGTGGTGAACTGAGAAAAGTAGGCGTTTTTGTATCAGAAGAAGCAGATGGTTTTGAAATTAAAGGTGGCGTTCCGATAAAAGGCGGATTTATCGATCCGCATGGAGATCACCGTTTAGCAATGTCGTTGGCGATTGCGGGATTGGTGTCCCAGGAGCCGGTTGTCGTTGAGCGTGCAGAGATTATCGGTGAATCTTTTCCCGACTTTACGGTCCTACTTCAGCATCTCGGAGCTAATATCGAATTGAGGCTGGGGAGTGAGTAATCGATCTTTTTTATTGGGTCTAATCGGGTATCCACTTGAACATAGTTATTCGCCAAGCATCCATAATTCTGCACTCGAATCGCTTAATCTTGCAGGGAGTTACCGGCTTTACCCAATAAAACCCTTACCTGTTGGGGAGACGGACCTGGTAAGATTAATTCAACGTATACGTAGTGGAGAGCTCGATGGGATAAATGTTACGATACCCCATAAAAAATCCGTGATGCGATACCTGGATGGTACCTCGCTGGCTGCACAGGCAATCGGAGCGGTAAATACCATCCTGCTCAGAGGTGGGGAACTAATCGGTGAAAATACGGATGCCCCTGGCTTTCTGTATGATTTAAAGCATGCTGCGCATAGCCATTTCAGCTCGCCTGCATTATCCAATGGAAAGCATACAATTCAAAGACAGGCAATCATCCTAGGAGCTGGAGGAGCTGCTCGGGCAGTGGTTTACGCTTTGAGTAAATCTGGATGGCGGATTATTATTGCAGCTCGACGCGTCGAGAAGGCGATTGAACTCGAAAAAGATATCAAGAGGGTGGTGCCCGAGGGTGAGATTTTTTCTATAACCCTTAATCGTGAGACGCTATTTGACCTGCAGTTAAGGGATTGCCTGGTGGTAAATGCTACTTCAGCGGGTATGTTTCCAAACATAGAAGTAAATCCATGGCCGTTTGGGCTGCCCTTACCTGCTGGTAGTTTCGTTTACGATCTGGTTTATAATCCATCTGAAACGGACTTATTAGGACAGGCTCAGCGCGAAAATATACCCTGCAGAGGGGGGATGGGAATGTTGGTTGAACAGGCTGCGCTTGCATTCGAATTGTGGACAGGTTATCCGGCTCCGCGAGAGGTTATGCATAAATCTGTTTTGAAAATACTATATTGACGGTCATGATAGTTGGTTAAGATTTCAATTCTATGGAGCATGTCATGTTGAATCCTTCATCCCTCAGGATAAATTTTGCGCAGCATTTACCCGCTCAGAAAGCGAGACTCTTCGGTAGCAAAAACCGCTCCCTCAGAGTGACATAACTTAACTGATTTTGATGAATGTCAATAGGTGTCCATTGAAAACCCAATCCAGATTGATAGACCAGCTACCGGTACTATTCTTCAGTGAATTAAATTCCCGCATCGCAACCATTGATCAAGCCGGTGGGGATGTTATACGCCTGGATATTGGTTCGCCAGATCTACATCCGCCCGATTTTATTATTGATGCACTGAAAGAATCTTCATTAGAGAAAAATCATCACGGATACGGATCGCATCGCGGAACAGCTTCGCTCCGCTGTGCCTGGGCGCAGATGTATCAACGGATATTCGATGTCGATCTTGATCCTGAACCGGATGTGCTTCCCTTACTGGGAACAAAGGAGGGCGTCTTTCATATGGCGGTGGCTACCGTTGAGCGTGGAGACATCGTACTTGTTCCTGATCCAGGGTATGTTACTTATTCACGGGGTGCGATCTTCGCTGGCGCAGAACCGTACTATATGCCATTGCTGCCTGATAACGATTACCTTCCTGATTTGGAAGCAATACCTCCAGACGTTGTTAAAAGAGCTAAGCTTTTGTGGCTGAACTATCCAAATAATCCTACCGCAGCTGTAGCAACGCTGGATTATTTTAAACAGGCAGTTGAATTTGCTCGTAGACACAAACTTATCGTCTGTCACGATGCAGCATACTGCCAGGTAACCTTTGAAGATGGTGTGGCTCCGAGTATCTTGCAGGTAGATGGCGCTCTAGATGTTGCAGTAGAATTTAACTCCCTCTCAAAATCTCATAACATGGCGGGGTGGCGCGTTGGAGCTATATTGGGGAATCGAAAAGTATTGGAATCGCTGTTCATACTTAAAACGAATGCTGACAGCGGTCATTTTCGACCAATCCTGGATGCTGCTGCTGCAGCACTAACGGGAGACCAGAACTGGATCAAAGAGCGAAATGAGATCTACCACCAGCGCAGGGATATTGTCCTCCGGGGACTGCACGATATGGGGTTGAATGCCGATAAGCCGCTGGCATCGATGTATGTATGGTGCCCCATTCCGGAGGGGTGGCTATCCAATGAATTTGTGGCTGCTGCACTGGAAAATTGTCAGGTGAGCATGACCCCTGGAACGTTATTCGGCAAACACGGCGAAGGGTTCGCTCGAATCTCGCTCACCGCAGACATTGATCGTTTACAGGTGGCGATGGAGCGTTTAGCTTATTGGTTGAGCGGAGGGAATACGGTATGACACTCAAATTTCTTACTGCCGGCGAATCGCATGGACCAGCCTTGATGGCTATATTAGAGGGTATGCCTGCAGGGTTACCCATTACAGATGAAATTATTAATAAGGAATTGTTGCGCAGGCAGCGTGGGTACGGCGCCGGGCCGCGGATGAAAATCGAGAAGGATCGCGTACGAATCCTTGGGGGTGTATTGGAGGGAGTTACGATCGGAGCTCCAATTGCTTTATTAATCGAAAACCGTGATCACACTAAATGGAAAGGGACCAAAGTTGAGCCAATCACTATACCGCGCCCCGGGCATGCTGATTTAACTGGTGCCGTGAAATATGGGTATCGTGATCTGCGTCCTGCGTTGGAGAGAGCCTCAGCCCGGGAGACAGCGGCACGCGTGGCTGTAGGGGCGATCTGTAAACATTTCCTGGATCAATTCAAGATTTCGGTGGGCGGTTATGTCGTTTCGATCGGGGATGTGGATGCGGATATAAACCAAATTCCTTTGAATGAGCGCTTGGTTCTGGCGGAGAAAAATGATCTGCGCTGCCCGGATGAAGCTGCAGTTCAATTGATGAAGGAGAAAATTGAAGGGATTATAAAAGCGCGCGATACTCTAGGTGGGATCATCGAAGTGCTGGTTATTGGAGTGCCGCCCGGATTAGGCTCCCACGTGCAATGGGATCGACGTCTCGAAGCCCGGCTGGGTGGTGCGGTTCTCAGCGTTCAGGCAGTCAAAGGGGTGGAGATCGGAACTGCATTTGAAAATACACGTTTACCAGGGACACAAGTACAGGATGCGATCCGGCTGGAAGGAAAGCGTATTGTCAGATCTACGTTCGACTCGGGTGGATTAGAAGGTGGGATCACAAATGGAGGACCATTGCTTATTCGTGCTGCGATGAAGCCAATCGCAACTACGTTAAAACCGCAGCAATCGGTTGACCTATCCAGCGGGAAGGAAGTGCCCACCCAATACGAGAGATCCGATTTTTGCCCGGTCCCAAGAGCTGTTCCGATCCTGGAAGCGATGATATCGTTTGTGGTTGCCGACGCATTGATTGAGAAACTGGGCGGCGACTCTATCCTGGAAATGAAACCGCGTTTTGGATCTTTAAGAAAAGCTGAACTTGATGATTTATCTATGGATAACACGAGCCATGTTTTCTGGTCGAGCGAAGAATAGTGTGCAAGCCGGCAGTCATAACGTATGAATAATATTCAATCACTTGCGAGTTATCAAAAGTCGACAATCTTTATATACGGACCTCCTGGCACAGGAAAAAGTGTGTTGGGCAACACCCTGGCGCAGGAGCTGAACTTGACCTGCTACGACCTGGATGATCTGATCGAAAAAAGAGCCCATAAACCTATCTCAGAGATATTTAGCGTTGAAGGAGAAGCTGGGTTTCGAAAACGTGAAAGTGAAGCTTTAGACGATATTCTCAGTGGTGGCCCATGCGTAGTGGCGCTCGGTGGGGGTGCTCTTTTAGATGCAGCGAATCGTGATAAGGTCGAACAAACAGGAAAAGTGATCTGCCTTCGTGCAGATATTGAAACCATATTATTACGGCTGGGGAAAGATGACAACACGCGACCATTATTAGATGGGGACAAGCAGAGCTGCTTGCTGGAATTGTTAACCAGTCGAGCAGAGCACTACAATTCGTTTTCAACACAATTAAGCACGGATAATATTGCACCAGAACAATTAGCCTGGCAGGTGCAGATACTTCTGGGAATGTTCCATGTCACGGGAATGAATTCTGGTTATGATGTGAGATTTTCACGTGGCGGATTAAGTGGTTTAGGTCAGGAGCTAGATAAAAGAGGATTGTTGGGTCCTGTTGCTGTAATCAGTGATGATAATGTTGGCCCACTCTACGCACAAAATATCATCGACACTTTATTCGATACCGGTTATACCGCTGAAAAGTTTATCATTCCCGCTGGTGAAAAATACAAAACTATCCACACTGTCACCAAGTTATGGGAAAGTTTAGTGGGAATGGGGCTTGATCGAGGGAGTACAATTATTGCTCTAGGAGGAGGAGTTGTCGGGGACCTGGCTGGATTCGTTGCGGCAACTTTTCTGAGAGGCATTCGTTGGGCTTGCGTACCAACAAGCATCCTGGCTATGGTTGATGCCAGCCTGGGGGGTAAGACTGGCGCAGACCTGGAGTTTGGGAAAAATCTCATCGGAGCATTCCATCCTCCCAGCCTGGTATTCGTAGATCCAATCGCGTTGGAAACATTACCACTAGCTGAGAAACGCAGCGGCATGACTGAGGTCGTCAAGCATGGAATTATTGGTGAACCAGTATTGTACGAATTGTGCAGCCGTGGTTGGGATGCAGTCAATGAGAACCTTGATGAGATCCTGCTGCGGGCAATGGCGGTAAAAATCCAAATTATCAGAGAGGATCCGTTTGAAAGAGGTAAGCGCGCTACTCTAAACTTAGGTCATACGCTTGGTCATGGGATTGAGAAAGCGTCAGATTATTCTATCCGGCATGGCGAAGCAGTCGCCATTGGGATTGTTGCCGCTGCGCGATATGCAGAGATGTCCGGCATCGCGGAGGCTGGAATCTCGAAAAATATCAGCGATACAATGTATAGATTAGGATTGCCGACCGAAATTCCACCCGGACTTCCACTGGAGGATCTTGTGCAGGCGATGGGACTGGATAAAAAGCGCGCTAAGGGCAGCGTGAAATTAGTGCTCCCCATACAGATTGGTGAAGTAAGATATGGTATTTCCCTGGACGATCTAATGGAATTCGTAAATCCAGGAGCAACAATTTATTAGAATTCAAGGTGCATTATGGAAAAAGTACTCGTTCTGCATGGTCCAAACCTTAACTTGCTGGGACTGCGTGAGCCTGAAATCTATGGCGGACTTACTTTAAGCGAGATCAATGAGAGGCTCATCGATGTGGGTAATGATAATGGTCTTGACGTGCAGACTGCTCAAGCGAACGGAGAAGGAATGCTGATTGATGCTTTACATGAGGCTCGAAATTGGGCCAGGGGAGTCGTATTCAATCCAGGGGGGTACACACATACTTCAGTGGCGTTAAGGGATGCAGTTGCCGGTATTGGTATCCCGGTGGTGGAAATTCACTTGTCGAATATCCACTCCAGGGAAGAGTTCCGGCATGGATCATTGATATCGCCGGTATGTGTTGGAAGCATCAGCGGGTTTGGATGGTATTCGTACGTGCTGGGTTTATCTGCTTTAGCTAACCATATTACGAATACTTGATTTATAGCTGTCCAGACTCTTCCCATTGTTCCAGCAATGATAAATACTCCGGATTTTCATAGCGCTTAATGGAAAAGGCCGCAGCGTAAGGGGGTAATTCGTTCCCACTTATATAAGAAGCCAGTAGATCACCAGCCGCACAGGAGGCCATGATACCGAAACCTGAAAATGCCCCGATCGCATAGGTGCCTTCGACGGGGAGTTTTCCGATTATGGGTCGATTTTCCTGTGTTTTTGTATAGTATCCACCATCAATTCTAGGGCGGGGTATCTTTTTAATGTATTCAGAAATTCCGGGGAGCATTTTAGCCAATCCGCGTAATGCTATTTCCGGGTACTGTGGATCAATGGTTATTGGGAACTTTGGGGAGACTTTTTTGGGTGAATATTCCCAAAGCACGAGGACGATCTGGCTTCCTGGTCCACCTTCCGGCTTGGTATGTACCCCAGAGGGCAGCTCTTTCAACAGCCAGCTATATTCTGCGTCCTCGGCTAACCAATTGTGCTCTTCTTGTGACCAGTTGAGTGTTTGGACATCGTCCCAAATCAGTAAGGGAGCGGAACGGTCGATTACCTGCAGTGGATCCTTTATGGCTAACTTTAAGTGGAGTTCATGATATACCGGGATATCCACTTTTACTAACTTTCCGACATCCCTCAGGAAAGGCCCTGCAGCGTTGATAAAAATTCGTGTTTCGATATCTTCCCCGTTGTCTAGCGACACACTGACTATCCTATTATTTTCAATATTTGCACCGGTCACCTTGGCTTGCAGGAATCTGACTCCGTGCAATCTTGACTGCTCGAGCATGTAAATCCCCATTTGCTGGGCGCTCAGCCAACCTGCTCTACGGACATGCAGAGCTGCAGCAATCTCTGGGTTCAAGTAAGGAAAGTGATGATGAATGATTTTGCTGTCCAATATCAGGTCAGCACCTGGCGGCGTTTTCGTATAGCCATTTGAGGTGGATGGCGTATAACGATCATAATTATTCGTGCCATCGTGTATCCGCAGTGGACCCGCACCCAGCTGGCTGGTAGCTTGAGCCGTCTTCATCATTAGCGGGATTTTTTCCTCCATTGCGGTTAGAAATAGGTATCCCCGCCTGTTCATGTGGAAGAGGTTGTTGCTTTTTTCGGCCATTCCTTCGATCAGGTCGATGCTGTGATTCATGAACTTTACCATCGCATCATCGGGTCCAGGCCACCAATTTCGGTAGCATTCGGTTGAATGATCACTGGTCAGGCTGAGCGGTGGGTTTGGATCGATCAGGAGTACATCGCGTATCCCGTGTTTATGTGACAGGTAATACGCAGCACTGACACCCGCAATTCCCGCACCGCAGATCACAATACTAACTTTGCGCATGGTTTCCCTAATGACTGGATCAGAGGACTGTGGTTGTTTTGGCTGCCAGATTTATGCATCCATCATTTATTATCTGGAGTTTCACCAATCTCGACATAGATACGTTTATTTATTTTGCCTTTGCTCTTGTAGTTTACTACTCTGATCTGGCCTACTTCTGCGGTATTCTTGACGTGAGTGCCCCCGTCTGCCTGTAAATCCAGACCCACGATCTCGACGACACGCACTTCTTGAATATTCTCCGGAAGCAGGTTTATTTTTGTGCGTATCAGGTCTGGGATTTGAAAGGCTTCTTCTCGTGGTAGGATGGCAGTGCGGACTTGACGGTTATTATTCACTTCCACGTTAACCGCCCGTTCAATCTCCTGCACCAGCTCTTTTCGCATCGTTTCAAACTCGAAATCCATACGCCCTTTGAGATGTTCCATATTTCCGCCAGTGACGGAAGCGCCATAATCTCGAAAGATCACGCCACACAGCACATGCATTGCCGTATGTGTACGCATCAATTGGTAGCGGCGATCCCAATCAATCTGACCTGTTACTGTACTGCCAATGGATAATTGAGATGTATCACCTTCAATTAAGTGAACGATCTTTCCGTAATTTTTTTGCGCTCTCTTTACCGGGTAGTACGCTCCGGCGACCTCAATTACGCCAGAATCGGCCGGTTGGCCCCCGCCTCCAGAGTAAAACGCGGTCTGATCGAGGATAATTCCATGGGTGGACTCGTCCACTGACACAATTTTTCCATCAAACCTTTGTTTATAACTATCCGTCAGATATAACAATTTTGTCAATTTGGATCCTTAAATTATATTTTGCGTAGAGAAATAATTGTACCAGTAAGCGTGCTGATTTCTCGATGGCTAAACCCAAGTGGAGCATTCAAAAACTGTAGAAAGAAGAGACATCCAGCCAACCGCAGATATACAGGTAAGCCATTTGATTCTACAACCAATGGATGTACCCAACCCAAGTGCTGATGAGCATATTCCTTAGGTATCTGGCAAATGGGTGCAGCCCGCGTAGAGGTTCATTTGTGCTCACAATTCTGCATCTCTCCATTGCGGTGCTGATAGTTAAGGAAGTATACAAGGCCCCGTTAAAATTCCGCAAATGCTTAGTGCAAAATGATCATGTTGAATTTGCAGAGTTTCAGTTACAATTATTCTCTGCGAGACCGGAATCATTTTCTAGTAGTAGGAATGGAGTCCATGAATAAATTAGCTTTCTTTTATCCCAATGGGCATGAGGCGCATTTTGAAGTTGGACACCCGGAAAGACCTGAGCGGGTGGAGGAGATAAAGAATGCGTTAATCTCTGCGGATTGGTGGGACGATTTCGAGCACATTGATCCTGCTGAGTTAACCGATGATGTACTTTATGCAGTTCACAACCCAACCTACATAGATATGCTGCAAGAGGTTTGCCGGCGGGGCGGGCACCTGGATGGGGATACATACACAACTACGGAGTCCTGGAAACTGGCAGTGCAGTCTGCTGGTGGAGCAGTATCCGTGGCTTCCTATGTATGGCGCTCAGCGAACTCTCAGCCCGGAGGTATTAGAACCAGGGGCTTTGCGCTGACCCGTCCCCCGGGTCACCATGCAACTCCTGAGCGAGGAATGGGGTTTTGCTTGTTGAATAATATCGCCTTAGCTGCTGAACACTTACTGAGTGAAGAAGGTGCTTCACGTCTGGCAATCATTGATCTGGATTTACACCATGGAAACGGGACCCAGGATGTATTTTGGAGACGTGATAATGTGTTCTATATCTCAACCCATCAATCTCCACTGTATCCCGGTACTGGATACATCGATGAAACTGGCGAAGGGCGTGGTGAGGGTTATACGGCAAATTTCCCATTACCTCCCGCCACTGGGGATGAGGGCTTTCAATCAATTATGCAATCGTTCATCTTACCCCTGTTAGACCGGTATCATCCGGACATGATCCTGGTAAGTTTTGGGTTCGATACGCATTGGAGAGACCCCCTTGGGCACCTCCAGCTGTCAGCGGCTGGTTATGGAGAATTGATACATAATTTATGTGATTGGGCGGATCAAAACTGCTCAGGTAGAATCGCCCTTTTCCTTGAGGGAGGCTACGATCTGGAAGCAGGTCGTGAATGTGCATTAGCTGTGGTTGCCGCGCTAATGGACCGTGCCTGGGAAGATCCATTGGGTGAATCACCGCGACGCGATGGAAGGTCATGGCAGGTGGTGGCGCGTCAAGCGCGAGAAATTTGGAAACTTTGAATTCATAAAAGAAGGGAGAACAATCAGGGATGATAACTTTACGTTGGATCGAGGATACAATGTCTGTTGTAAGTGATTCGAACGGTCATTCTATTGTAGTTGGACGTTCGCCATATCCGCAATTTGCATGGATTGGTGTCAAGCCATCGGATTTGCTCCTGATGGCCGCTGCTTCCTGTGCGGCATATGATGTGGTTGAAATATTAACGAAGCAGCGTGAACCGCTGGAGGATTTGAAGATTCAGTGCAGTGGAGATCAGATGCCTGATCCACCATATACGTTTACCAGGATTCATTTGTTTTACAGTGTGCGGGGGAATATAAATCCGGATAAGCTGGAAAAAGCAATCCGTTTATCTGAGGACAAATATTGTTCGGTTATCAGTTCGCTAAGACCTGGTGTCCCGATTGCGAGTGATTACGAAATCAAGGAGAAATGATGACTGCGGCAGCTATCAACATATCCAATACCGAGTTTCAGGATCGATCCAAAAAACTATTAGACTATCTGATTGATAATGAATATACCGGAGTAGTGTTATTCGATAATTACTACATTCAGTACTATACAGGGTTTGCTTTTATTCCAACCGAACGCCCGATTGCTTTTCTTATGAATTCTAAAGCCGAGAAGGAATTATTTGTACCACGCCTTGAGGTTGAACATGCAGAAGCGAATGCAATGATAGACCATGTTTCCTCTTACCTTGAATATCCACACCAATCACACCCGATGGATGAGCTGCGAAAAGCTCTTAAAAAATTGGGGATTGAAGGGAAATTTTGTGCGGACAATGATGGATATCCGTGGATATTGGGATATCGTGGACCAGGCTTGGGCGAGTTGCTCGGGAAAGAGCCTGTTAACATCGCAGCCTTTATTGAGGACCAGATGATGATTAAGAGCCAGGCAGAACTTGCTCTGATACGCGAAAGTGTAAAATGGGGAAACCTGGCACACAAATTGTTGCAACGCTATACCCGGGTTGGAGTCACGGAGACCCAGGTCAGTTTGCGCGCTGGTGTGGAAGCCACCTTGGCCATGCTGGACGCTATTGGACCGATTTACAGAGCACAGAGCCCATTTTCGAATGGTCCTAGCGCGGGGTATCGAGGCCAGATAGGGCGTAATGCTGCCATCCCGCACGCATTAGCGAATAACATTACCTTTCAGGTAGGCGACGTTCTTGTAACAGGTGCTGGATCTCCGATGTGGGGTTATCACTCCGAATTAGAGCGAACAATGATCGTTGGTCCCGCTGATGGGGATCAGAAGCGCTTTTTTGATCATATGCTCTCCCTCCAGAATACGGCATTCAAAACGATGAAGCCTGGTGTGCCTTGTTCGGAAGTGGATACGGCTGTAAGAGCCTACTACGAAAAGCATGATTTGATGCCTTATTGGAAGCATCATGTCGGGCATGCCATCGGACTGCGTTATCATGAAGGACCATTCTTAGATATAGGTGATGAGACGATCATGCAGCCTGGGATGGTATTCACTGTTGAACCAGGCTTATACGTGTCTGAAATCGGGGGATTTCGCCATTCTGATACTGTTGTGATTACCGGGGACGGAATTGAGTTCATGACCTATTATCCACGCGATTTGGAAAGCCTTACGATAGCGCTGTAATAATGGCGCCTTGGTATATACTGATGTCACCTGCAGCACTTTCCCAGCGGTTCGAAGAAGCCTTGAATTTTTGCGTCCGCCTGCATTCTCAACAGCGACGTAAAGGCACGCAAGTCCCTTATATTGCTCATTTATTAGCAGTTGCTGCTTTCGTCCTTGAGGATGGAGGCGATGAAGACCTCGTTATTGCCGCATTACTTCATGACGCCGTGGAAGATCAAGGTGGTCTCGATACGCTGCAGATGATAAGGATTAAATTTGGGGATCGTGTTGCGGATATCGTGGATGGTTGCACAGATAGCTATACGGTTCCCAAACCACCTTGGTGGGAAAGGAAAGAGCGTTACCTGGATCATCTACGCGCAGCAAATTCAGATGTATTGCGGGTTTCTTTAGCGGATAAGCTGCATAATTCGCGCTCGATTCTCAGAGATTTACGTCAATCTGGGGATGAAACTTGGTCTAGATTTAATGGTGGAAAAGAAGGAACGATGTGGTACTATCGAGAATTGGCTGCTATATTTATCGAAAGTGACCTCTCCTCCCAAATGGTTGAAGAATTTATCCAAACTGTCTTGGAGATTGAAGATCTAGTATAAAATAATCGATCAGGTAAAAAGACTACCAAGTGGTGAGGAGTATTTTTACTCGTGATATAATGGAAAAAATTAGAAAACAGGTTATAATCACAAATTATGGATAATGATAATCAAGCACCAGAGGTGTCAGGCAAAGCAACCCCTGCTGAATATTTAGCGCCGGGGGATGACGAAGAAAAGAAAGGTCTCATGATCGGTGCGATCGTGGGGATCGTTCTAATAATTCTCGTAACGATAGCATTCCTGGTGTTCTTGTTGACTGCACCTGCGGGAGTAACAGCTCGCATTCGGGATGTTTTTATAATTTTTTTGGCAATCCAATCTCTGCTGATTGGTATTGTGATGATCGTGCTTATTGTTCAATTATCACAGCTGATTAATTTGCTCCAGAATGAGGTCAGACCTATCCTGGAATCAACGAACGAAACGGTTAGCAACCTGCGTGGGACAACGGAATTTTTGAGCGATAATCTCGTTGAACCGGTTATGAAAGCGAATGAATACAGTGCAAGTATACGCCAATTCATGCAGGCGTTGGGCCTGGTCCGGAGAAGCCGCAAAAGTTCTACGGACAGCAAGGCAGATTAATTGTTTTTAAAAATCCAATGAGGGAAATTTATTATACGATTGGATAAGTAGAATTATGGATCAAAAAAGGAGTTTTACATGTCACAGGATAATAACGGCACAAGTTTAGCCAGTTTTTTGGCTGGATTTATCATCGGCGGATTTGTTGGGGCAGTAATAGCGCTTCTTCTGGCTCCCCAATCAGGCGAAGAGACTCGCGCAATCATCCGAGAAAAAAGTATCGAATTACAAGATAAGGCATCTGTCACGGCTGACGAATGGGCTACGATGACGAAAGAGAAAGCCGCAGAATTGGAACAACGCGGCCAGTTAATCCTTGAAGAGCAGAAGTCGCGAATGTCCACAAAACGCGGTGGTGAAGAAGAAGTGATAGTAGAAGAAGTTGAGGTGGTTGCCGAGGTTGAGTCTGAAACCGAAGCCGAAGAGTAGATCTATTAAACCTGGCTTCCAAGACCACTGATAAAGGAAATGGGAACCTGCTGACCAGCAGGTTCCTTTTAATTAATTCAGTACTTCACTCAGAACATCAATAACAGCATTCAGAATATCCCTTGCCAATACTGAGGCTGTATTTCCGTACAAGTCAGCGGCTATTAAACCGGCTTGCGCGTGTATCCAGGCTCCGGATACTGCTGCATTAAAAGGGTCAACGCCTTGTGCCCGCAACCCAACAATTAAACCGGTTAATACATCGCCCGTCCCCGCGCGAGCTAGAGCTGGGGACGCTACTGGAATCACAGCGGTCTGTCCTTCAGGTGCTGCGATGACAGTAAACGCACCTTTCAAAACGACGATATGACCCCATAGTGAACTGTATTGACGCGCGATAGCTATCCTATTAGATTGGATTTCCTCTGTCGATAGTTCAGTCATTATAGACATTTCGCCCGGATGGGGAGTTAGAATGGTTAACGGCGGAAGTTTGTTTGGCCAATCAGGTATCCGCGCGAGAAGTTTTAGGCCATCTGCGTCAGCAACCAGCGGGGGCAGATTTGCTGTTTGTTCTAAAAGGAGTGTCAGGAATTGTTCAGTAGCTGGTTTTAATCCAAACCCGGGACCAATGGATATCGCCGTAGCCTGATCCAGATACTGCTCAATAACTTTGCCAGCGTCGGCACTGATCGATCCGTCTTGATGGGGGAGGAGGATCCATGTACATTCTGGCAGCTGACCTGCTAAAGCAGCATGCAGTGGTTTGGGTACTGCTAGTGTGACCAAACCTGCGCCGATACGGTATGCCGCTTCTCCGGCTAGTAATGCTGCACCGGTGTAGTTGGTTGAGCCGGCGATAATCAATGCGGTTCCGAAGGTGCCTTTATGGGCTTCCATAGAGCGGTACGGAAGCGTGTTTTGAATATGGATTGCGTCAGGAACGAGACACTGCACTCTTCGCCAGGATTCGAGACCTTCCCCCGCTTCTGGTAATCCGATGCCGATAACCTGAAGTTCTCCGATCAGATTAAAAGCTGGAAATTTTAACAGACCTTGCTTGATTGCCGTAATAGTAATGGTGAGATCTGCCGGGAGTGTCTCTGGTGCTGCTTCCCCGCTGTCGCTTTCGATGCCCGATGGACAATCCACAGCAACGACGATGGGAGAAATATTGAGCTGTGAAATTGTGTCCGTAACGAAATTAAGTACTTCGGGAACCTTGCCTTGCAGTGGAAGTCGAATGCCGGTGCCTAATACACCATCTAACAGGATGGCATTTCCCTTAAGCAGCCTTTCCAGGTCTTGAAAATCCTCATCAGATTCGAGTGTGTATATTGCTCCCCCTGCTTGAGCCAGTCGGATCATTAATTCATCGTCGGCGGGTCGGGGACGAACGGTGTATGCACTTGCAGGCCATCCTTCTTCGGCAAGGTAGGTGAGAGCCACAAGTGTATCACCACCATTGTTGCCTGATCCTACCAGACCGAGCACTCCTTCATCGGCCAGGTACCCGTACATTTCAGCGACGACCTCAGCCAGTCCCCGACCGGCGTTCGCCATCATGTTTTCATAGGTCAAGCCAAAATCGTTGGCTTCTCGTTCAATGGCGATCATTTCGGATACTGTGACTAATTTCATTGAGGATCTTCTCCTGACAGGGTATCTTGGGATAAATCCTTAATAACCCAATCCAACTCTAGCTCCGAGAGTTTATTCCGTGATGGGAATCCGCTCTCCGGGTTCCAACCGCGTGCAGTGTAGTAGGATTTCAGCATACTCTCCAGGTCTGGAACAACGGTAAACCCATCATTCCCTGCATCATCGTACGCCTTTAAAAGTGGGGTGGGTAACCTGTCATTTGTCCTTCGAAGTCCCAGACGATGATTGATCACCCGTTTCAGGTTCCATCCGCGTTCACCTGCTTTCATCATATCACTTGTTTCCCACTCATAGCCTCCTGCGGAGTTAAGTAATTCTGTGACATTGTCCGGTAGTACATTTGCAAACGTGCACATGACTAGAGAGTTAAATAGTGTGATCCAATCTTGATGACGGGCGACGTTAGCAGCTTTCTCTTTACTCGCCAGGTTAGAATAATATTCGATACCTATTTGTGAAATTGTCTTGCCGAGATCTACAATGAAATAGTCTGATTGGTTGTGGCACGCTCCTCGCGGAGAAGTTGCATATACAAGCGCCATCCCAGATGAACCGCGAGGATCATGATAAGGTACTTCCAATCCGTTCACCTGGACAGCTTCATCTGCAGCGTCGAATCGTAATGCCAGACTTCTTGCACCTTCAGCCAGATAAATTCCGAACCCCTCCAGACGTGCTGTCTTGTGAATTAAGGTTTCGATTACTTTTTCATCGCCCCAATCTAAACTCAACTGTTCAGTATCATGTAATGTTATCTTACCCATTTCGAATAAGCGAAATGCTAATCCAATTGTGTTGCTCATACTAATCGTGTCCATTCCATAACGATCACAAAGCTCTCCCATAATGGTACTAATTTTTGGATCATTCAGGCACAAATTAGGACCAAAGCCGACCAACGTTTCGTACTCAGGGCCTTTTCGCTTTTCCCCATCATCTAGTTTAACTACCCGACCACAGGCGATGACGCACGCATGACAGGCACTTACACCGGTCAGAATGGAGTCTTTGAGCCCGGCACCAGAAACACGCAATTCTTGATTGAGTTTACCTCTGCTAAAGTAACGTTTGGGCATTTCTTCGAGATAATCAAAATATTCTGCAGCGCCGGCTGTACCTAATTCTCGAAGTAATCTTGTTTGATTGAATCCTCTCATCGTACGATTGGCTTCCGATCGCAGCTGGTTATACATATCTGGATTATGGACTGGTATTCTTTTGTGTCCCCGAACAGCTACAGCTTTGAGATATTTTGCTCCCATTACCGCACCCATTCCTGTCCGTCCAGCGACCCGACCGTGATCGCATAGGATTAAGGAAAATGGAATTTGGTTTTCACCGGCAACACCGATGGTTGCAACTCGATAACTTTTATGGCCGCACTCTTTAATAATAGTATCCTGTGTCTGGTAGGTGTCCATGCCCCATAAGTGCCGGGCATCGCAGATATCGACCTGACCATCTTCGATACGGATGAAAACTGGGTGATCAGCTCGACCCTGGATCCACAATCCATCGATGCCGGTCTTCCTGAGTTCCGGACCCCAAAATCCTCCGCAATTTGATTCTGCCCATAATCCTGTCGCCGGTGAACGGCTGCATATCACAAATCGTCCAACAGCTGGACCTGAGGTACCGGTTAATGGACCTGTCAAAAAAAGCAGTGGAGCCTGGGGTGATAATGGGTCTAATTCTTGCACTATATGATCATATAAAATCCTGGCGGCTAGCGAGGCGCCTCCGATATATTTTTGTTTCCATTCTTCTGGAATGGTGATGCGCTCGAATTGTCCCGAGCTCAGGTCAATTTTCAAGATTGGCTGCATACCAACCTCCTGTATGGATGGAATTGTGGCGATGATTGCATCTATTTATGTAGTTTACCGTATTATGCAAATATATTGGAGAGAACATTTAGATACCCGACAGGTCCTAAAATAAATTATAAATGATTCGATGGATCGTTTACAAACGATAAAGATTTACAATCATACTTTTCGATGAACACATCTTCATAGATGGGAGGTTGAAGTGTCAAAATATTACATTCTAGCTCTGGATGGGGGAGGCATTCGTGGGGTAATCAGCACAATAATATTAGAACGGCTTGAGCAAGTGCATCCAGGGTTATTAGATCATATCGATTTATACGCTGGCACTTCGACTGGCGGCTTGCTTGCGCTTGGATTAGCCAGCGGGATGTCTCCAAGGGAAGCCCTTCATCTCTATGAAAGGCTTGGACCAATCGTATTTTCTGACACGAATTGGGATGACATCCGTGATTTGGGAACATTGATGAGGGCTGAATATCGAATTGAACCTCTAAAAGAAGTGTTAAACCAACAATTTGGGGACCTAACGCTCGGAAATTTGCGTAAAAAAGTTCTCGTATCCTCGTTCGAATTGGATAATCGTGCTCCGGAAGTGAATAAGCGTGCATGGAAAGCAAAATTTTTCCATAATTATCTTGGGGCGGATTCGGATGGTGCTGAACGTGTAGTAGAAGTAGCGATCCGTACTAGTGTCGCGCCAACATATTTCCCAATTTATCAAGGATACATAGATGGAGGTGTGGTTGCCAACAATCCGAGTGTCTGTGCACTGGCGCAGGCTCTGAATTATAAATTTGGAGGCCAGGATCTAACCGATATCATACTGCTTTCGGTTGGGACGGGAAAGAATCCTCGCTATATATCTTCTCTTGATGGTGGTGATTGGGGATTGGTTGAGTGGGCGCCGCACATGGTTGATCTTGTGCTCGAGGGGAGCGCAGGGCTTGCTGATTATCAATGTAAGCAGATACTAGGTGGGCGATATTTGCGGATCAACGCTCTATTACCTGAGCCTATTGGTATGGATCGTGTCGATAGATTACCAACTTTGAAGAGAATTGCACGCCAACATGATTTGAACGATGCATCCCTTTGGATAGAACAGCATTTTGATAACTAAAAATTTTTCAGTGGGTATTTGCGTGTACGGTAAACTACATTTCAAAATTTTGAACACCCAATTCTATCCAGTTCGGAAGATGCTTCACCAGGTTTCGAAGTATACTGCGGGTTGCCATTACATACTTCTCCATGTCCCCGTATGCTTCTCCACCCCTAGAGCCGACCAGGTCTGTGACGCCACGTAATATGATTGTGGGTACTTGATTTAAGTTGGCAACAAAAGCGATGGCTCCAGACTCCCAATCTCCTGCGACAGCTCCATACTTATCCCTGAGAGTTTGGATTTCTTCAGCGATCAGGTCTCGATCAGCACTAACCAGCAGTGTTCGACTGACTTTTTGTGGGTAATTGTCACCGAGCCAGGCCAAGTCTAGTTCGGTTGTATATTGAGCGATATGGGTATCATAATCTCCCATTTGCTCGATGATATCGTAAACGATGGTTTTTTCGACTAGTATGGTGGTACCTTTTTCAATATCTCCTTCGAATCCACCGCATGTACCTAGATTTATTAAGAGCAGTGGAGCCCAATGATCAATAATATATTGCGTGGAAGCAGCCGCAGCAATTTTTCCCCATCCCCCGTGAAAGAAAATTGTACGTACGTTTTCACTACGGATTATTGGTCTAGAGCTGGTTGAATCCTGTTTTAACTTGAGATCCTTATGGTTTATCCAGAACCATTCACCAAATGGAGATAGATAAAGTTCCACTTGGGGGAAAAGTTCTTTTACTACACCCCATTCGGTATCCGCAGAGATAAGTACGATGACATTTACCTTATTGTCCAATGTCAATCCAGGCCTCAACCTTATCATTATAAAATAATGGTAGCTCTCCCATATTGATTGAACGACCTGAGCCATACACTCCTGGTGTCGCAATGTCATCTGCGGTGCCGCATTGGTCGTTGCGACAATAACGATAACTGACATTCCCCGGAAGATTTAATGGGCTAAGCAGGACATACGCCCAGCGATTTTCGCCCAGAGCCCACATGGGTATTGGTTCGGTCCAACCAAAGAGTGGATTAAACTGGATAGATACATAATCGCCTGCGGGTGTATTCTGAGGTACTTGTACATCGAATGTTATTGAGCTCTCCTGGCTTGAATTCCAAGTTTCGACAGTTTCTTCAAGGATGAAATCATCAGCCGGGACGATGAGATTTCGCAATCGAAATTCACCTTCTTGATTATGTTCAGCGTTCCAAAATCCATCTCCAAGGGTGTATTTATAGTGGATATCAGCTCCGCTGGGTAAGGTTAGGGTTGTGGAGAAGCGTCCATCCGGTAGGGGTTGTAGTACGGGCATTTCAGAAGCGACACTGCTGATGCCCCCTGAGAGAGTTGAAAATGAATTCCCAAGCTGGCTCAGGTTTCCGGCCAAACGGATAGGTATGACGGGAGGTGTATCATCGGGCAGTCGAACGATGAATGTAACATCAACCATCGACCGAGATGTAAGCTCAACAGGAGCCAAAGTCGGAAGATCGGCTTCAATACGCGCCCCCTGTTGGAAGGTGCCAAATGAACCGTCTGTTGAATATATCACCAGGTTATGGACCCCAGGTCGCAGACCTTCTATCAGAAATACTCCGTCGGAATCGCTATTTACTTGAACTCCTCCAGCCGTAATGAGCATGTTTGGAATGGGCTGCTTCGTGTCCTTGTCAATTACTCTTCCAACAAGCCTGCCGCTCGGATGTTCAGAACTCGTATCCGTCCACCGGCTAACCAGGTCAACGACTTCGCCAGGGCTATTAACGTTTAATAGACGATAACGAACTGGTTCCCCATCCGGAGTATGTTCTGCGACAACGATTGACTCAGTTTGCCGAGCGTAGCGATATTTTAAAATAGAACCTGCCGTGAAAGGTAAAGTTATTCGATAGGCGCGTGAGTCACCAATGGTGGAACTGTCGTCTATTTCCATCTGGTGGAATTGAGCGTTCAACGCCAGTCCAGTGACTTCATCCAACACGCTGAGATATACGGCTTGATCCGGGGGTGAATCTGCCGGCACTAAAACAATAAAACTTATCTCTGCCAGCGGGTAGCTGGGTGGTGGCTGGTCGGTTGGTATGCTGGTTTCTGTGGGAACCGGGTATGTTCCTTCAACTATTGGAACTGCATCGGTGCTAACTTGAGGGTCACCTAACTCGACGTCGCATCCACTAATCAGGATGATTAACAAGATTGCCCCGAGAATTTGGCGCAGGCATAATAATTTCATTTTTGCACACCTTCGTTAATGATATGGAGCAGTAATTCATAGTTTCGTATCTTTGACAACGATATTTTATGGCATTTATTGCTTTGATTTCTGGTGATTTTCATGGTACCAGCTTCGATAAATATTTTATCAATATCCGTCCAAGGAATATTTTTTGTGAAACCAAAATATTTCCACGTGCGGATTTGCATACCTGGTTTTTCAATCGATACCGGTCCAAAATGCAACCGTGAGCCAGCATTATATCTGGCCAAGAGATGGGGTCCCAGCAACGGGTAAATATTCGACTTAATTCTGGAAATTAAATCAGATAAATTTTCTGTTCTACTGCCCAATTTTATGGGACGGCTATGTTTCGGATAAATTGTAGCAGAATAATCATCCCGGATTACTTGACCGAAAAAGTGGTCTTGGCTCCAACGTTCTGCAACGCCTGCGAGCTTGTGCCAAAAAAACATTTTTGTAACAAAACCAGTGTTGATGCTGAAGCCATTGTTGTAGAGAGTAATTAGTGGATAAGCCATGCGCCGCCTGAATATAATAAAAATCAATAGCAGTGTAAAAGAGATTAATGATGCTATAAGCCAGGGGCGAGACCAAACAAATATTGCCCCAATTCCGTTTTGTTCGTAGGCATACACCATCAACCAGACCCCGTAGCATATTTGACCAAGCACCCCGAATATGAAGATGACACTTACAAATAAGTAAAATTTCCAACCCATTGGGTGACCTTGATAGACAGCCAATTTTTCTCCCATGTCTCTGTGTTTGGAAGGCTTATCATGATTGACTAAGGGATGATTTTGGGGTTGGCTCTTCTCAGGCATAAATATAAATACCTCAACACTCAATTAAATCTTTCCTGCTGCTTGCGCGCGTGCGAGGATTCTTTTGGCGAATTTTAATGTTGGTGCTTCTATCATTTTGCCGTTAATCGTGAAAACACCTTTCCCTGATTGTTGATGAATTTCGTAAGAATTAATGATTTGTAAAGCATATTCTATCGTTTCGCTATCCGGAGTAAATGCTTCCTGAACCGGATTCACCTGTTTAGGATGGATAATTTGTTTACCCGCAAAGCCCATCTTCGCTCCATGTTCTGCCTCATGGGTTAGCCCAACCATATCGTTTATGTCAACGAAGACCATGTCGATGGCTTGTAATCCAGCTGAGGCGGCGTGGGTGATCAAGGCGCTACGTGCATAGAATACCTCATCTCCCCCCTGTGTCCGCGTGGCTCCAATATCAGCTGCTAAATCTTCTGCTCCAATAATCAGAGCGCTCACTCGTGGATCTGCTTCAGCAATCGAATGTAAGTTTGTTATACCGCGGGCAGTTTCAACTAAAGCCAGGATCGGTATGTCTCCTATGTGCCATTGCTGCTGTTGCTCGATTATGTTAATCCGATCACTAACCCACCGGATGTGATCTCTCTGCTCGATTTTTGGAATAATAACGCCGTCAGGATGAGCAGGTAAAACTGACACCAAATCATCAACTTCAAATCCCGAGTTTATTGGATTGATGCGGATTAATTTCTCCGTTCTTCCAAAATCGAGGGAATTTAGCGCATCGATGACAACCTCCCGAGCTTCCTGCTTGCGTGCTAATAGTACTGCGTCTTCCATATCCATGCAGATTGAATCGACACCCAGTGTTATAGATTTATTTATTTTTTCTCTATCAAGACCCGGCATGTAAAGGATTGCTCTTCGAACTCGCATGGTTCCTCCGGGACGGTAGTATCGTCGGAAAGAATTGACCGTTTTTTAAAATCTCGATAATTCCTTTGTATTATTTATGCAAGTTATGTGCCCATGGATATCACGGCGGCGACGACTGCCCAGTTCGCAGTTGGTGGCACGAATTTAGCACATTCATATTATAGCGCTACTCAGTGATCGTGATACATACTATCCCACCTAATAAATGATTTACAGGGATGTTCTGAGGACGTTAATTATGCGTGATTTCAGGGGATTGAGTACGTCCTCGCTGAGCCAGCAAAGCAAGGAGTATACTCAAAAAATAGAGGCCTATCATGGGGCCCATGATCAGCGCCATATTTAATGGATCAATGGTTGGTGTTATGAGCGCTGACGCGATGGCAATGATTATAATAGCAAGCCGCCATTGTTTTGCCAGCATCTTTGCGTTTACCAGGCCCATTGCAGCCAATAGGAAAATAACCAGGGGGAACAGGAAGGCAACACCGACCCAAAACATGAGGCTGGTTATGAAACCGATATATGAGGATGGGCGAAGCTGAGTTTGAATACCCAATATTCCGGTCAGAAAATCTAGCGCTGGGGGCAGCATTACAAAATAGGCGAAAGCCATTCCCCCGATAAAAAAGAGTACTACAACCGGTATCCCTAGCAGTCCCCAGATGCGTGCCCTTGTACCGATGCCAGGAGCAATGAATCTAAAAATTTCGAATGCGATAAAAGGTAACGCAAACACGAATCCGGTTAAAAGGGAAATCCGCATCAATGTACTTATCGGTTCTGTAACGTCGATAGCGATAAGCCCATCTACTCCATCTGGTAGTGGCTGCGATAAAATCTCTAAAATTTGCCGGCTGAAAGCGAATGCCAGTACGGTAGCTAACCCAAAAAAAATGACTGAACGTGTAAGGTGCTTTCGAAGCACGTTCAGGTGAACGAACAATTCTTCTGGAGCGTCGACCGATTTTGATATGGTTTCTGATATTGGGGAATCAACAGGTTCTTCTTGGAAGAAATTTTGGAAATTCTTTAAAATATTTCTAAACCAATTATAAAATTTTTTAACTACCTGCCCTATATATCGAAATGGGGCACTTATTATTCGCCAGATAGCATGTACAAAGTTCCGCATTGATTAGTCTTGAGGGTCTTTTGTAGGTTGAGATGTTCCTGGTGATTCGATGCCAGTCGGAGGTGTAGTCCAATCAGAGATATCATCGTTCGATTCCGTGATGGACGATTTGCCTTCTGATGCTTTTTTTATTCCCTCGTTTTCGTCTGTTGACATACTTGGAATCAGGTCTTGGGTCGTTGGGATAATAGATCCAATCTCTTTCAAGTCTTCCTCTAACCCAGCATCGCGCATTAATTTAGTTGGCAAATTACGGAGTTCTCTAGACGTGTGTTGAACCGCCTGCCAGGTTGATGATGTAGTAACCTGGCGGAGATATTTGCCTATCGTGCGGCCAGCTTTTACCATGTCTTTTGGGCCAAGAACGATGAGAGCAATAATAATAATAAATAAAAGCTCAAGAGGACCGATGCCAAGAATATCCATAGTAATTATTTTCTGGTATTTTATCTTTAGTTGCGCTGCGTTCAATTAATGCGGGTTAGTTTAATGAGTGTTCTTCACTATCCAATGTCTGTTTCATTTGCTGTTGGATTTCATTTTGTCTGGCTGAAAGACTGCCTAGTACGCCATTGACAAAACGTGGAGAGCTATCCGATCCGTAAACTTTTGCTAGTTCAACTGCCTCATTGATTGCGACTTTTATCGGTGTTTGTCTATACACAGAGAATTCCCACAAGGCAATACGCAGTATGTTTCGATCAATCGTAGCAACTTGATTGAGCGGCCACTCTGGAGCGTGCTGTGCGATAAAGCTGTCCAGGGTAACAACGAATTGCCGAACACCGGTCACAATTTGCCCTATGAAGTCGGATAAGGCTGGCTCTAATGCAGCTTCATCAAGACTTGTTTTGAGGACACGTGATAATGGATGACCGACAATATCAATTTCGTAAAGTGCCTGCAGGGCAACACCACGCGCCCTGGTGCGGGATTTCATGAAAAATTACGCCTCTGTCTCCTCAGGATATTCAATATCAACTATCTGCACATTTACTCTTCCCACCTGCATCCCTACCATCTCGGATATTGCTCGTGAGACTTTTAATTGAATCTTCCGAGATACTTCACGAATATTTACATCGTTTGTAAGGACAACATATAAATCGACCGAGACGGTGTCGTCCTTTACATCGATATGAACACCCTCACCGCTACCTCTTTTGAAGAGTCGGTTGACCCCGCCCGGAATAGTACCCATCCTGCTAACTTCAGCTACGCTCAATGTTGTTAGTTGAGCTATTGTCAGGAGGACTTCAGGAGCAATAGTTGTTTTACCTGCTGTAGTACGATAATTCTCGGTTGTCTCCAGTTCCTTCATAAATACTCCATCACATCATCATCATTCCGCCATCTACACTAAGAATCTGTCCCGTAATATATGAAGCTTCTTCCGATGCAAGAAATGCAACAGCATAAGCAACTTCTTCTGGTTTTCCCATACGTCCAAGAGGCGTTATACCTAATATTGCATCTTTAAGGTCTGATGGTAAATCGACCGTTAATGCAGTGGGTATGAACCCAGGTGCAACAGCATTTACCGTAATATTTCTCGAAGCTACTTCACGAGCAAGTGCTTTTGTAAAGCCGATCACACCCGCTTTTGATGCAGAATAATTCGTCTGTCCAACTTGTCCGGCTAGCCCTGAAACAGAAGAGATATTTACGATCCGGCCATAGCGTTGGCGCATCATTGGGCGAATTAAGGATTTTGAACAATTAAACACACCTTTAAGGTTAATATTTATGACGGTGTCCCATTCTGATTCGTCCATCCGCATAATCAGGTTATCGCGAGTGACACCAGCATTATTGACCAGGATATCTATGTGTTCGAATTCTTCCAATGCAAGCTTGGTCATCTCCTGGGCACTGGTAAGGCTTGACACATCAACATGTAGCGGGATAATTTTCCTGCCCGTATTGGAAGCTACTTCTTTCGCTGTTTCTTTGGCAAGCTCATCCTGGATATCTGCTAATACCACATCTGCACCACGAGATGCAAGAGACTCAACGATAGCTCTTCCGATGCCACGTGAACCACCAGTTACGATTGCGGTTTTACCTTCAAAACTCATATACTCTCTCCTATTAGCGATTATGAGGGTTCAATGTGATGAACATTATACCGCGATTGATGCTGACCATTTTGACGTAACTGAAGCTTAGAATTCAAGCAGCTTTTTCAAATCATTCGGTTTACTTATTGAGACCCCTTTTACTGTATTATCGATACGTTTTAGCAGGCCAATCAGTACGGATTTACTCCCTATTTCTATAAACGTTGTTATCCCCTGGTTGATCATGTATTGGATAGATTCTGTCCAACGTACTCTTGAAGTTAGCTGAGCCTGTAAGTCAATTCGAATATGATCCGCTACGGTCAGAGGGGTCGCACTCACATTACCGATAATTGGGGTCCGAGGTCTTTGGATCGGTGACGCGTTAACTTCTTTATTAAAATCTTTCTGAGCAGACGCCATAAGTGGTGAATGGGCGGCAATACTTACCATCAGTTGCCTGACGCGTCTCGCGCCGGCTGATTTTGCTAATTCGGAAGCCCGTTCAATTGCTGAACTTTTACCCGAGATAACGACCTGCCCAGGACAGTTGTCATTAGCGACTTGAACGATTTCTTCATCGCTGCTTGCTTCTTCGCAAATGGTTTCTACGGTTGGAATCTCTAAGCCCAGGATGGCCGCCATTTTACCTGGAGATTGTTCTCCTGCTAGTTTCATCAGCTCACCTCTCCTGCGTGCAAGGTAGAGAGCATCGGAGAATGGTGAAGCGCTTGAAGCAACCAGAGTGCTTAATTCTCCCATCGAGTGACCGGCGATATAGGATGGCATAACATGCGGATATTGCTCTTCAAGCACCCGCAGAATGGCGATAGAATCCACTAATATTGCAGGTTGTGTGTTTACGGTATCGTTTAAGAGAGCGTCAGGACCCTCCCAAGCCAACTTTGATAAGGGGAAACCTAACAAGTCATCAGCCTCATTGAACACCTGATTGGCGACAGGATAAGTTTGGGATAACTCAAGTCCCATCCCCACAGCTTGAGAGCCCTGGCCAGGGAACAAATATGCGATTGATTCATTGTTCATTGTATGGAAAATAATTTTAACGGAAAAAAACCAAATTAATGCACACGAGCCGTGTGTTTCACGGCCCGTTATCTATCAGCTTTCCTGGCTGACAACTTCACGACCTTTATAATGTCCGCAGTTTAGGCAAACAGTATGCGGCAACCGCATTTCTCCACAATTACTGCATTGTACGATATTGCGAGCTTTGAGTGCGTGATGTGCACGACGGCGGTTCCGCCGTCCTTTCGAGACTTTCCTCTTTGGTTGTGGGGTCATACTCTAACTCCTACTACTTTCTACTTGTAAATTGTTAAAAGTCTATCCGCTGATTTGTATCCTATTTTAATCATAACAACACCTGCCCAATCAGGCAGGCACGGGGATTATACGTTTATGCAGGATAGATGTCAAGGTTCACGCGAGCATAGATTGGAGATTATTGCTCTGGGGGTGGGAGCACATGGAAGACCCAAGCACCATCCTGGTTGTAAAGGAGCTTGAATGAAGGGCTATTCACCATATCGCGTGGTGATAGAGCGCCTCCACGCGCACCTATATATACATAACGGATGTCATTTTCCCACAGGTAAGTGTGGAGCTTGTTTATATCATCGCTCAGTGATATTACGTTTTTGCTAACCTGGTGAACCTGGTAGCTCAGCTCACGGCTGAAGCCATATAATGCTGGCGGCGGTATTGATTCCCGATAAGCCAGGGGTGTAATCCAATAACCTCCATCGCGACCAGCGTACATTCCATAACCCCAGGAAAAGGGATTAATCAATATAGTTTCCTCTAAAGGCGTGTTCTCCTCAACCCAAATTAATGCTGGATAATCTGCGTTGCGGAAGAGCATTGTGTCGAGGTTAAGGATGGGCATTATGGATTTGGCTCCAAGAATGGATAGGAATATCCCTGCAAATCCGACCATAGCCCAAAATGCGTATCGCCAGGGATTGATTAGTCGTGTCTCACCAATAGAAATCAACCAGGCAATAAAATATCCGGCGAGTACACTGATAGGCATAAACAACATGATGGTCACAGATGAATTATTGACATATTGTGAACCGGGTAATCCTAATGGGCCGAGATTTGCAATGAAGAACATCAGCAATACCCAGATCAGGGTTGTAATCACGAAAGCCTTTCTTTGAATTAACCCTATAAGCAGGCCAAGTCCAGCCAATAGCATGGTTGGAGTACCGAGGGCAGTTGTTAAATACTCCTTGGAAAAGTCGGAAAAAAATTTTGGAGTGCTGGCAGGAATAGATAATCTGGGGATGAACAGGGTTGAGATGGTATTTGGCCACCAGGGGAGTGTGAGTAAGATCGCGAAGGTCCCTACCATCAATATGCTAACCAAAAAAAGGGTGAAAGAGGAACGTGTAATCTTCTTGAAGGCTGCTTTGATTTGATAAGTAAAAATGTATGCCACTAGAAGACAAATCAAAAAAGCCATTACTCTGTAATGAGTCAAGAATAAACCCGCAAATGCGACAGATGTTACAGCTGCCAGGCTGATACCTCTTTTCTGCTTAAAGCTAAACCATGTAGCACCATTAAATTTTGAAATTTCTTTAGGAATTATTATGAACAGTGAAAAGGCTGCCGGTAATATAAGGAGACCTGCTAATTGAGTGTAGCGACCCCAACTCGTGTAGTATGCTGGCATGGGTGTTAATAATCCGACTGCTAGACCGGCGAATATACCGGCAATACGACTATTGGTCAGGGTTTTCGCGAGCAGATAGACAGAAAATACGGAAAGTGCACTTAGCACCTGACCGAGCAGAAGTATGGCTGAATGTATTTCTATCTCAGTGAGCCATTGAAAAACAGCAACGTTGCTGTGAAAACCTGGATGGTAGTTAGCTGTACCGATATCCAGGAATGGCGCATAAGAATCTGGAAATCCTCCATTTTCAACGATCAGATTTGTGATCATAGCGTGGTGAACTGAATCCACCCAGGCGGGTGCAGCCATGTCGCGGACCATTGAAAAACGTACCGTCAGGGTGATTAAAAAAACTATTATTAAGGCACTTTGAGTTATCCGATTTCGATCATATCTTATACGTGGTTTGGTTAGAAAAATTTTAAGAGTTGCCCCATTCTGTAGGATGTATAAAAGTACCAGTATTAGGAAGATGCCCACAACACTCCATCTGCTCCAGTGAAGATTTAGTAGAGATGTCCAAAGCATGATTGTCGGGATAATGGCTAAGGACAAACCAATCGAGATGGCTAATTTCTCTCCGGCGTCAAAATCAAAGTTGCGATCCAGGAGACCCAGCAGCAATCTTCCAGGCAGCCAGAGCAGCAGTAAAAGGGGAATTACCAAATGAGCCTGGCGAATCATCTGGACAATGTCTGTTAATAGTGCGGTTAGATCATAATCATAAAATAAGCTGAAACTTATATCCGAATTCTGTGGATTGTTGTTGATAAAAACCTGTCCCAGAGGGTAGGCATCTTCATCACGACCGTATAAATGGATTGTGCCTTTGTTGACCTTAAATTGGATGTAATACGACTGGTTCGCAGGATCGTTGGTAATTGAAAGAGGTACTGAGAGGTTGTTTCGATCGATCAGGTATCCAAATCCAATTGGTATCGTTTTTATTGGTGACGAATCATCCGGATTGTGGTAAAGCTCTACAATTAAATTTCCATCAGAAGGTGCAGTGCTTGGGTCCAAGTGGTACCAGATTTGAATATTCTCAAGGCGAGGACGCCTGGAGACAAATGTTTGCCCAATGCTTTGTGTTTCAGTTATCGCTCCGATAGTGTGGGCGCGATATTCCTGAGATGACTCAGGGTCGGTCATTGTCACACAACCGCTGATCATCATTGATAAGGATATCAGCAAGAAGATAAAAAATAAGACAGGCACACTCTTCACCTGTCTTGTATGTGGCAGATCGGAGGATTTAGCTTCCATTATTCTGTTTTGATAGCAGGTAGGCTTGAATGAAATCGTCAATCTTTCCATCCAAAACTGCTTGCGCATTGCCTGCTTCATAATTTGTGCGGTGATCTTTTACCATTTGATACGGATGTAAGACATACGAGCGGATCTGGCTACCCCATTCTGCTTTTGTATATTCTCCGCGCAGTTCAGCGAGTTGATCTTCCTGTTCTTGATTTTTTATCTCCAATAAACGAGAACGTAAAACACGCAATGCGTTTTCACGATTTTGAAGTTGTGAACGCTCATTCTGACATGTCACAACAATGCCAGTAGGGATATGGGTGATGCGAACTGCTGTCGCGTTTTTCTGCACGTTTTGCCCTCCAGCACCCGATGACCTGTAGACATCGATTTGTAAATCATCATTCCTGATGTCTATCTCAGTGTTATCCTCCACTTGAGGCAAAATCTCGACCATCGCAAAAGATGTGTGTCTTCGATGTGCTGCGTCAAAGGGAGACAAACGTACTAATCGGTGAACCCCTTTTTCGGACCGCAGGTATCCATACGCATAGGGTCCGTTTACTGCGATTGTTGCACTCTTAATCCCGGCTTCTTCCCCCAAGGTGGTATCGAGAATCTCGGTATTGAAACTGTTTGCTTCTGCCCAGCGTAAGTACATCCGTTGCATCATCTCGGCCCAATCTTGCGAATCCGTTCCTCCTGCTCCTGCGTGGATTGCGAGTAAAGCATCCCCGCGATCGTATTCGCCTGATAGCATTGCGTCGAATTCGAGTTTCGAGAGAATGTTTTCAATCGCTTCAGTTTCGAGTTCTAATTCTATCCTTAAACTTTCATCCCCAAGTTGACTTAATTCCAGGGCATCTGAAATGCGCTCTTCTAGGTCCGTCCATTTATCAATTTCCTCCCTGAGCACAGCCAAACGTTTCATCACTCGTTTTGCTTTTTGGGGGTTGTTCCACAGATCAGGATTTTCACTCTTTTTTTGAAGGGCTAACTTTTCTTCATTTTGAGCAGGTAAGTCAAAGACGCACCTGTAGGTGGTGTAATCTCTGATTGCATTCAATCAATCGTTTTACTATATCTTGCATATTAAATTTCTCCAATTTAAAAAACAGACTACGTTCGCATTTCTGCCATGATCCCATCGACGAAAGCGTCAGGATCAAAAGTTTCAAGGTCTTCCTTTTTCTCTCCCAATCCGGCGTAAAGGATCGGGAGATCGAGTTCGCGCTGGATCGCGAATGCCATGCCACCTCTTGCAGAAGAATCGAGTTTTGCCAGGATGACACCTGTTACATTAACTGCTTCTTTGAACGCACGCGCCTGGATAAGTGCGTTCTGTCCTGTAGTCGCATCCATCACCAGCCAAACAGCGTGCGGCGCACCTGGCATGGCTTTTCCAACTACCCGGTAAACTTTTTTTAGTTCTTCCATCAGATTAAAGCGCGTGTGCAAGCGACCGGCTGTATCGATGATCATGTAATCTGCATTCCTGGAAATTGCTGAGTTAACCGCATCGAACGCGACCGCACCTGCATCCCCACCTGGATGTCCAGAAATGATCGGGATGTCTAATCTATCAGCCCATATTTCCAACTGATCTACGGCTGCTGCACGATATGTGTCTGCTGCACCGAAGACAACAGTTTTACCTTCTGCTTTATATTTGTATCCCAGTTTCGCAATAGTAGTCGTTTTACCTGAGCCATTCACACCGACAATTAGAATGACTGCAGGATGCTCTGAAAAATTTATTTCATGAGGCTCTATCAACTGAGAACGGAGCTCAATGCGCAGTTCTTGTGCTAATTCATCGGTTTTGATCAGGCCCTGACTATCTACAATCCTTTCTATTGCCTCGAGTATGATATCGGTGGTTTCAATTCCAAGATCGGCTTGAATAAGGAGTGCTTCCAGGTCTTCCCATGTGTCGAGCGTGATTTCAGTTGCACCTAATATTGTAGCAATTTGACCGAAAGCAGCTTTGCTGGATTTGGCCAAACCGTCTCTCCATTTACTGATTACGTTACTCATAGCCGCCTATTATATCATGGGCACTTCTCGTGTGATTGGACGTAAGAGTGCCAGGGAGTATTCAAATTATGTGGAAAAACACTTGTTTCTATCAGTTATATGGTAAAAAAAACTAGAATCTAGGAAGTTTGAATGCCCCCGAATGCTATTGCCAGATACAGCGAGGATAGTGGGTGGGAAATCCTTGTTGATAACTGATCCTTGCCTTGAAGGCTAAACCCTATCAGCGATCAAACAACGAACGAGACGTTTAGTAACTAATGGAACGATCAGTAGATAGATTATCTGTTTTACCATGATCTTTAACATTCATTTGGTGGTTAACGATATAATTTATGCATGTCCCAGTCTCTTTCGCATCTAGATGATAAAGGTAGAGCCCGCATGGTCGATGTTGGCGCCAAACGGGACACGGAACGTATGGCGATCGCTAAGGGTGAAGTAAAGATGCTTCCTGAAACACTCTTGTTAATCCAAGAAGATGCGATCAAAAAAGGAGATGTGATCACAGTCGCAGAAATCGCTGGTGTAATGGCGGCAAAACGTACTGCGGAGTTAATTCCCCTTTGCCATCCATTGAACCTCTCCTACCTGGCTGTCGAATTGAAGGTTGATGCGGAACTGCCAGGCCTTTTAGTCACTGCTACGGTAAAATCGACCGGTAAAACAGGGGTTGAGATGGAGGCGCTCACAGCAGTATCGGTCGCTGCGTTGACGATTTACGACATGGTTAAATCAGTGGAGAAAACCATGCGCATACAAAATATTCGCTTAGTAGAAAAACACGGTGGACAAAGTGGGGATGTGCTGAACGAAAAAACATAGTGTATTGAAAAGTAGTTGTAGCCGATGGTAAAAAGCTCATGAATTATATAACTGTTTTATTGTTTGCAAACCTTAGAGAGATTGTTGGTAGAAGAGAAGTTGTTATCGAGCTGGGTGAAGATGCTAAAGTATGTGATCTGAAAACCATTATAATAAAGAAATTTCCTGAGTTGGAGCCACATATCGGGACAATAATAATTGCTGTAAATCGTGAATATGCATTTGATGAGGATCCCATTTCAGAAGGGGCTGATGTTGCGTTGTTCCCCCCGGTTAGCGGCGGCTCGAATCGAGAAATGCCAACATATTTTGAGATCACAGATGAAGAAATTGACATCAATGATTTGGTAAGCCGCATCAGTCTGCCTAGTACTGGTGCGGCAGGAATTTTTTCCGGAATGGTACGGGGGATCACAACGCGAGGGGAATTACGTAGGACGGAATATTTAGAGTATGAAGCATATAAACCCATGGCTGAAAGTAAACTTAAACAGGTGGCTGAGGAAATCCGGGAAAAATGGCCGTCCATTGAGGGTATCGCTATTGTACAGAGGGCTGGTCGAATATACCCTGGCACTACGACGATTCTGATTGCTTGTACAGCAGCTCATCGTGATACTGGCGTATTTGAAGCTGCCAGGTATGGCATTGATCGGGTGAAAGAAATCGTACCCGTATGGAAAAAAGAAGTTAGCCCAAAAGGTGAAATCTGGATTGAAGGTGAATATGTGCCAACACCGCAGGACTGAAGAATGAGCGATATTCAGTGTTCCAATTGTAAATCGCCGTATCCAGAATCGGGGGTCCCATATCGATGTACTACCTGTGGGGGCACTTATGATCACGCGAGCTTACCCAATTTAAATCCAAACTTGCTGGATAATACATCGCTAATGAATGGCATGTGGCGTTACAGATACACGTTCATGTTGCCCGAGCACGCCCCGCAAATATATTTAGGTGAGGGAAATACCCCTCTAATATGGAAAGATTTTAATGGAGTTGAGGTAGGCTTTAAGCTGGAGTATTTAAATCCTACAGGCTCGTTTAAGGATCGGGGCACTGCGTTATTGGTAAGTTTTCTAAAAAGTCGTGATGTTGAATCAACTGTTGAAGATTCTTCCGGTAATGCTGGAGCATCGTTAGCCGCTTATGCAGCCTATGCAGGTATTAAAGCGCGTGTATTTGTGCCAGATTATGCCTCGGGACCCAAACGGGCACAGATAGAATCTTATGCAGCGGATATCACCCGCGTCCTGGGTCCCCGATCGAATGCAACAGAGGCGGTGCTGAGAACTGTAGAGCAAGGGGTCGTGTATGCAAGTCATGCATTTATGCCGCACGGATTATTGGGATACGCTACAGTCGCATATGAGTTGTATGAACAGATCGGGAAAGCTCCTGGGACTGTCATTGTTCCTGCGGGTCAAGGCAGTTTTATCCTCGGATTGGGTCGAGGTTTTCAAATCTTGCAGCAAGCTGGTGAAATAGATCGGATTCCCAAACTAGTCGGAGTTCAGGCACGGGCTTGTGCTCCATTGTGGGCTGTGTTCACCTATGGGGTGGGTGGTATCGGCTGGGTCGATGAGGGGCAAACATTGGCTGAAGGTGTACGCATAAAACATCCATTACGAGGAGATACCATCCTGCAATTGATTAGCGAGGTCGATGGGATGTTTGTTGTTGTGGATGAGGAAGAAATAATTGCTGGTCAAGATCAACTGGCTCGAATGGGTTTTTATGTCGAACCGACCTCAGCGATTGTTTGGAGCGCCATGTCGCAGTTAAAGGGTTCAGTACCGGAACCGGTAGTATTGATATTAACTGGAACAGGTTTGAAAGCGTACGGAGATTGAGACATAAGGAAACATAAAATCTTCCAAATTAGCAATTGTCCAGGAGTTTATTGATGTTTGAGCGAATCGTAATAACGGGAATGGGTTCTGTAAGCCCGTTGGGATTATCTGTTGAGGAGACATGGGGTAATATTGTTAATGGCAAAAGTGGTGTTGGTCCTATCACTTTATTTGACGCATCTGAACTGAACGTGAGGATCGCTTGTGAAGTCAAGAATTTCAATCCAAGAGATTATTTACCTCACCGCGAGGTCAGAAGGCGGGATCGTGTCCAACAATTAACAACCGCAGCGGCGAATGAAGCAATTCTGCAAGCGGGTTTGGAACGGAACAGTATAAACTCTGAGATGGTGGGAGTTATTGTTGGTTCAGCTATCGGTGGATTGATTTCCCTACAGAAGAACATGCGCAAGATGATCACCGAAGGTAGGCGTAAGGTCAGCCCATTCGCGATACCAATGTTCATGTTCAACGGTCCTGCCGCATTTATAGCCATTGATTACGGTTTTTTAGGTCCGAGTTTCTCGGTTGCCTCCGCTTGCTCAACCGGAGCCGATAACATTGGGACGGCGTTGACAATGCTACGTTCCGGTGTGATCGATGTTGCTGTATCTGGGTCAGCCGAAGCGCCTATTCTAGAAATTGGCATCGTTGGTTTTGATCGATTGGCAGCCCTGTCGCGTGATAATGATGATTATTCCATGACGCCCCAACCATTTGATAAGAACCGTAATGGCTTAGTTTTCGGCGAAGCGGCAGCTATATTTGTGTTGGAGCGGGAGAGTCACGCCAAGGCAAGAGGCGCGGAAATATTGGCAGAGCTTATTGGTTACGCTGCTACAGCGGATGCTTTCCATATAACCGCACCGTCAGAAGATGGATGGGGAGGTGCAAGAGCGATACGAAACGCATTAGACTCTGCTAGGATTGATATATCTGAGGTTGATTACATCAATGCTCACGGGACGGCGACAATATTAAATGATCGATCTGAAACACGGGCTATAAAAACCGCTTTTGGTGATCTGGCTTATCATATCCCCGTATCATCGACGAAGTCTATGACCGGTCACACTATGGGCGCGGCTGGCTCTCTTGAAGCAATATTCTGTGTGCAGAGCGTCCGGAAAAATATTGTCCCACCAACTATCCATTATCAAACACCTGATCCGGAATGTGATCTAGATTATGTTCCCAACTATGCGCGAGAATTACCAGTGAGTGTAGCAATCAGCAATTCATTTGGTTTTGGAGGTCATAATGCAGTATTGGTCGTTAAGGAGTATGTATAAGAATATCATGGACTCGGCATTTTTCTTGAAGAAATCATTTCATGAGTCCAGTGAAAAAACTACTACCAAACGGAGAAAGGGGCTCCCGCCTTGGTTGTTCCATTTTTCAGTAAAATCATTTAAAAAATAATCCATAAAAACACAGATTGGCTGGTAAAATTAAGTTGAACTAATGGATCGCCAGTTACTCGACGGTAAGTGGGGTGACTGACGCTCCCTGAGTTCTAGGAGGTTGTTATGGAAAGAATTCATCAGGGAGAACTGGTGGCTGAATCACCCCAGGAATTTGCCCAACGTTTGCGGCTCCCATTCTCGAATAATCTACTCTTGGGTCGTGCACTTACGCATCGATCGTATATAAATGAGCACCCAGAGGCGTTAGAGGATAATGAGCGATTAGAGTTCCTTGGAGATGCCGTGCTGGATTTTCTAGTCGGAGCCTGGCTGTACAATCACTATCCGGAGAAAGCCGAAGGTGAATTGACCCGTCTGCGTTCAGCTCTTGTACGCACGGAACAGCTGGCTTATTTCGCGAACCGGATCGAATTGGGAAATGCTATCAGGTTAGGGCGAGGTGAGGCTGAAGGAGGAGGGCGCAACCGGGAAGCTATCCTGTGTGGAACGTTTGAAGCGTTGGTTGGAGCATTGTATCTGGACGCCGGAATGCAAGCTGTATCGGAATTTATTGAACCTATGATGGAACCTGTTGCTGATCAAATTCTGTCTACTCGAAAGCATCAGGATCCGAAAAGTATATTGCAAGAATGGGTGCAGGCACAGGGGTTTGGACCACCGGATTACAAAACTATTTCCTCTGATGGACCTGATCATGAAAAGACCTTCGTAGTTGAGGTATTAATCGATGAGAAACCTATCGGTAGCGGCAGTGGACGCAGTAAACAATATGCGGCAAAAGAGGCAGCTCGATACGCCCTTGAGCTACTTGGAGTATCTTAAACAGGTATGCCATCACAATTAAAATCTTTAGAACTGCAAGGATATAAAACATTCGCGAACAAGACCCTGTTCGAATTTTCCGATTCGATTACTGTCATCGTCGGACCTAATGGGAGCGGCAAGTCAAATATTGCAGATAGTATCCGCTGGGTGCTGGGGGAGCAATCGTATAGTTTGCTGCGTGGGAAAAAAACGGCTGACATGATTTTTGCTGGGTCTGAGCAGCGGGCACGTTCTGGTATGGCGTCCGCAACGATTACGTTCGATAACAGCTCTGGCTGGCTGCCGATCGATTTTAGCGAAGTGGCAATTACGCGAAGAGCGTACCGTGATGGACATAATGAGTACCTCATTAATGGGCAACGTACACGGTTGCGGGATGTGTCTGAGTTATTGGCTCAGTCGGGGCTTGCAGAGCGCACGTATACAATAATTGGACAGGGGCTGGTTGATGCGGCTCTTGCACTGAAAGCAGAGGAACGTCGAAAATTGTTCGAAGAGGCAGCTGGAATTGGCCTCTATCGTTCGCGGCGGGAGGAGGCTCTTCGCCGATTAGACAAGACGCGGCGAAACCTGGAGCGCGTTAATGACATCATGCTTGAACTAAAGCCACGTTTACGCAGTCTTGAACGACAGGCTCGCCGGGCTGAAGAATATGATCAAGTAAAGTCAGACCTTCAGGTTATCCTGCGAGAATGGTACGGCTATCACTGGCATCGAGCCCAGGAAGAGCTTGCTGAAGTCATGGATGAGGCTCGCCGCCAGGAAATTGCGCTTAACAATACAAATGATGAACAACAAAGCCTGAATAACACGCTCACAATAACACAAAATCGAATACAAAGATTGCGCGAGAAGTTGAATGAATGGCATCGTAGCACCGCAGAAATGCATAGCAGGCGGGAAGCGCAAAGTCGAGAGTTGGCAGTTATCGATGAGAGGAAAAAATCCTTAACAGCTCTCACTCGAGACACGAATTCCGATATAGCCAGGATAGAAGAAACGCTGGGTAAGGAAAGAGGCAGGGAGCAGATAGTTCTAGGAGAAATATCGCAAAAGGAATCTGAACTTGCAGAGGCGCGTGCACATCTTACCCAGGCGCAGCAGGTTCTTGTTGACCGGCAGCAAGAGTACGCAAAATATGAGGGGGAACTTCAGAATGCACGTGATAAAGTGTCCAAACTAACCTTGCAGCAAGGGGAGCTGCAGGTGCTCCATGCGGAGCGTATTACACAACTTGAGCAAGATGAAAAGTCGCTCCAAGCAACTGATGAGTCGTATACTACGGCGGAAAAAAGTCTAAGAGAAGCTGAATCAAAACTTGAAAGCGTGCGGAACAAACAAGAAGAAATAAAAGATGCTCTCCAAAATGCGGATACTGTTCTGCAGCTTCATCGCGAAAAGGTTGGCGAGATCGATAATCAATTAACCAATACCCATAGTAGAAGATCATTATTAGAATCAAAGGTAGCTCGTATATCTGCACAACTGGAAGTTATGGACCAGGCTGAGGCTTCGTTAAGCGGTTATGCAGAAGGTACACGAATCCTTTTACAGGCTGCGCGAAATACGGATTTGAAAGGTATCCTCGGAGCCCTGAATGCTCAGATCAATGTACCGCCTGAACTTGAAATCGCAATTACCGCTGCCTTGGGGGATTACCTGGATGCAGTAGTCCTGGAAAACAAAACGAGCGATGCCTTGAAACTTCTAAGGGAACAAGGCACACGCGGTGTGTTGCTACCGATAAATTCTATCAAGGAAGCGCCGAGATTATCGATCAAGGGTGATAAAAAAGAATTAAATCTCATCGGGATTGCTTCCGAACTGGTGGATTGTACGCCTGATATTCGTCCGATCATAAATTTGTTATTAGGGCGTGCCCTGGTTGTAGAAAACCGTACATCTGCGCAAGAACTACTTGAGCACATCACGAATGTTGATCATCGATTGGGGAATGGTAAAGATACATTTGATGATGTGCGTGTTGTGACGCTCACCGGAGAAGTATATTTTGTGAGTGGACCAGTGCTTACAAGCGGTGTGCAGTCAGAATCAGAGCATCTGTCTCTACTCAGTCGATCTCGGAGGCAGCAAGAATTGCGTGAGCTAAAACAGGAGACTGTTGAAGATGTAGCGGAACTCGTTCAACATATCGATAAGTTTGGGGAAGAACACGAGCGCTTGAGCGGTGAAGGGAAGCGTATTACACGGGAGTTAAATGAAGAGAAGACCCAATACGAACAAGCGATTCTTGGTGGTGAAAAAGCCCGGGCGGAAGTTGATCAAGTGTTGCAGCGAGTAGATTGGCTGAAGCTACAGCGGGAAAAATTAATCGATGACCTGGAGGGGGGCCAGGCAGAAGTGAGTCAAATATCCGAGCGGTTGGCAGGTAGTGAGGAGCAGTTAAATAGTGCTCATGAAGAGTATAAGAAGCATAAATTAAAACTTGCAGACCAGATAATTGATGAGTACCGATTAGAAGTATCCCATTGGGAGAAAGCCGCCGCGGTATTAGAACAAGCATTAGCAGGCAGTAAAGAGAGACTGCGTGAGCGTGAGATGACTATTGAGAATATAAATCTATCGCTCAAGAAGCTGCAGAATAGAAAGTATGAACTTGCTGCCTCGCTTGAATCTCTAGAAGAAGAGAGGGTGTTAAAAAGAAGGTCCGAAGCCGAGCTCGAAGAAAAGATTCATAAGTTTCAAGCGCAGATTGACCCCGCAGAAGCATCATTGGAGGCTGCTGAAGGGGAACAAGTATCTTCTCAAAACGATGTAGCCGAAGCGCGGAAAGAGCAGAGTCTTGCTGAACACGTTAATGCTCAGGCAAGGATAGCCCTGGCAACTCGTCAGGAAGCAATGGAATCACTCCGAAGGCGTATTGAGGATGATATCGGTCTGGTGGATTTTGAGTACGCGGAACAAGTTTCAGGACCGACCCCTCTGCCCTTGGAAGGTTTCGTTAAACAATTACCAATTGTGACCAGCCTATCACAAGATGTAGAAGAAGGGATTAAACGTAAACGAACTCAGCTCCGTCGAATTGGTCCGGTTAATCCAGAGGCACGAGCAGAGTATCGAGAAATTGACCAGCGATATACATTCCTTGCTGATCAAGTTGCGGATCTTCAAAAAGCCGAAGCCGATATCCGGCAAGTAATCCATGAACTTGATGAATTAATGGAGCGTGAGTTTAAGAAGACATTCGATGCTGTGGCTGTTGAATTCAGGCAGATATTTAGGAGATTATTCAATGGTGGTTCAGCCCAATTGGTGATGACAGACCCAGATGATATTGGTCAAAGTGGTATTGATATTGAGGCCCGTTTACCTGGGCGTCGAACACAAGGATTATCCTTGCTGTCGGGAGGCGAACGCAGCCTTACAGCAAACGCGCTGGTATTTTCGTTGTTGAAGGTGTCCCCCACACCGTTTTGTGTGTTAGATGAAGTGGATGCGATGTTGGACGAAGCAAACCTGGGGCGTTTACGGGAGCTGTTAATGGAGTTGAGCGTTGATACACAGTTTGTTCTGGTTACACATAATCGCAACACTGTGCAAGCTGCGGACGTGATTTACGGTATAACTATGGGACGTGATTCTGTAAGCCAGCTAGTCAGCCTCAAACCCAATGAAGTGGCAGATAATTTAGATTGACCAGCCCGAATGTAACCAAAAAGAGCCTCTTACCGTAGGATTACGATAAGAGGCTCTGTGTAATTATGGAAATTAAGGTAATGTGCCTGGGGAAGCAGACGATAGGAGTAGTTGTTGAATTGCTAATTGGGTCTGAAGAGGTAATTCGGGTTTTTCGGGAACGCGATCTACCCAGTAGTCCATTATTTCAATAGTTGAGCTGTTTCTGGCTTCTATGAGCCATTCATCAAACGCCTGAAGTTTACTTTGTTCACATTCTGTGTCTGTAAACACTCGATTTTCATTTCCCAACGATTGAATTAGGTGCCAACCAAACTGTGTCTCGACTGGTTCGCTTATCTCTCCAGGATTCAAAGCAAACGCCATATCTTCAAATTCCTTCACCATTCGACCTTCACCAAACCACCCCAAGTCTCCACAGCTGTCTTTATTACTTGGGTCGGTTGAAAATTCAGACGCCAAGCTGCAGAAATCTTCTCCCTCATTGAGTCGGTTATGAATGTCTATTGCTACCTGCTCTTCTTCCACGAGTATGTGTCGGGCCCATACCTGGTTTGAAGAACAGGAGATATCACCAAACATATCCTCCATTAATTTTTCGCGTTGCAGTTGAGTGATGATATTGTATCGCAAGCCATCAATTATGTCAGATTCTGATATCCCGTATATATCTGATATCCCGTTTAGTGTCTCTTTATAATATTTTTGATACCCTTCAAATGTGTAGGGGGTTGGGGAAGGGGATGGTGTTGCTTCCACGGTGGGTGATGATTCTGAAGTGGGTGCCTCTGTCGGTGGAGTTTCTGTAGTTAGCGTATCGCCAAGGGTTGCAGTTTCAGTTGGTGGAACGAGCGTTTGTTGTAATGATGATAGTGTTGATGTTGGTATTGGTTCAAAAGTCGCTGTGGGCGTTGGTGTTCCATCAGCATAATAACCGAAGGCGGATTGCAATTCTTTCTCGATCTCCTCTTCTGCCAGGGTGATCCCACGTCGGTCAATTTCCTGCCTTATTAGGGTATCATCAGTCATCATTTCCAGGGTCGATTGTCCGGCTGTTAAAGGTTCGAGCTGAGCCATCAATGGTTGTAATTGGCTGGTTATCGAAGTCAGCGTGTTGGGGTCATTACCAAATAATGAAGCAAGCTGCAACGTGTTTTCGATCCTTCGAATGACACTGTATCTGTAGTACTTGGTTTGTGTTTGCCAATCACCGGTTGAAATCTCATCATTGTTAACGATCGCAACAGGTTGACCGGGCTGGATTAAATTCTGGATAATAAATGGAACGGTGATCAATGCGATTATTATGATTAATACGGTAACCGTCCCTGCAATGATGATAGTGTTTTGCCGTCGTTCTATTTCTTGACGAGCCATGTGCTTTTTTGTTGATAGATAAGGTCTCGGAGTTTCGCTCTTTTTTGCCATCAGCTACCTCAGTGCATTAAATGCGGGGCGTAGGCATGCTGCGACCTATGCCCCGCGAATTTTTTAGTGATTCCCTTCAGCGTAAAACTTCACCAACGAATGGTAAGAGTGCAATGTGACGGGATCTTTTTATTGCGCGAGCTAATTCGCGTTGGTGCTTCGCGCATGCACCAGTTTGTCGCCGTGGACGGATTTTGCCATCCTCCATGATATAGCGTCTCAGCACTTCTATCTGTTTATAGTCAATCTTGATGCTCTTGTCTGAGCAAAACTGACATTCGCGGGGGCGTGCAAAATAACGCCTTTGTGGGCGGGAAGATCTGTTCCGCCTTACTTGTTCACTCACAATATTTCTCCTCGTGTATTATATAAATTGCTTGATCATGCTTCCTGATTATTATCACCATTTTCGATGTGTCGGCTCGTACTACGATGCTCATCCAACACGATCATCTCATTGGCAACAATTTCAGTTGCAGTGTGTTTTTTTTCGTCATGATCTTCCCATTGGCGCGTTTGTAATCGACCCTCAATATACACCAGTCTATCTCTGCTCAAGTACTGCTTACATATCTCAGCCAGATTGCTCCATGCAACCACATTAAACCATTCTGTTTCTGAACGTCGTTCACCTTCAGAAGTATTCCAGCTTCTTGTAGCGCCAACATTGAATGTGGTTACCGGCCTTCCGGATGGTGTATATCTCATCTCTGGGTCACGCCCGACACGTCCAATTATTAATACTTTGTTTAGACCCCGGGTCATTCTTAACTCCTCTGGGAAGTTCGTAGAAGAATATCTACTGATCCTTACATTGAAGGCTAAACCCAATCAGCGATCAAATAGCGCAAGAGACGTTTAGCAACTTATGCAACGATCAGTAATTAGTCCATCAGATCATTAATTCGCTGAAATTAACGAAAAACGCATTACAGTCTCTTGTAAACGTAAATTTCGTTCAATTTCTACGCCAAACGATGGATCGGTTTTAATTAGCATGAAGACATATTGACCTTCTTCTTGTTTGAGAATCGGGTAGGCTAACTTTTTCTTACCCCAAAGGTCGATGTTTAATATTTCACCACCACCTTCGGTTATCCAGCCATTAACCCGTTCTACAACCTCGTTAAAGGCGCTTTCGTCCAAATCGGGATGGACGATATAAATCAATTCATATTCGCGCATGGGGGATGCCTCCTTTCCTTGGGATTGCCCTTGATCTTCACCGTGGGTGAATCAAGAGCGGAAGAGCAGTGCGTGTTGGCGCTAACAGCGAGTAAGTTTAGCACAAATACAACTTTTTGGAAAGGGATAGATGAATGAGAAGATGTTCATCCTCTTGACTTCTGATGATATGGAAATTATTATGATGCTGTCTTGTACTTTACTCGGTTTTGCTATCCAAGGATTCGGTTTCCCTGGATAAGCAAATTGCTTTATGATTGCTTATAAATATGTGATAAGTTTGTAACGACACTTATGGAAGATCGATTATCAGACGAACAAAAGGCTCTCCTATTGAGATGCGCGCGTGAGGCGATTTTGAACGCGGTGAATGGTGAAATTGTTGAACCAGTAGACCTGTCAGATGTACCCGCACGTTTACGAGAATCAGGTGTTACGTTTATTACACTCACTAATAATGGTGAACTGCGTGGATGTGTGGGTGCATTGAAGGCAAATAAACCATTGATCCATGATGCCCAAGAACATGCAGTTGCTGCTGCACTTCAAGATTACCGGTTTCCGCCGGTTGTCCTATCTGATTTACCTGCAATTCGTATTGAGATATCGTGTCTGACAGCTCCCGTAATTCTTGATTACGAAAATCCTGTTGATTTGTTTAACCAAATACGACCTCATGTTGATGGCGTAATCATGCGCGATGGTTTACGCCGTGCAACATTCTTACCTCAGGTATGGGAGAAGCTCCCAACAATTGAGATGTTTTTGGATAGTTTATGCCGCAAGATGGGCGCAGAACCTGATTTATGGCGTCATAAAAATCTGGAAGTTTCAGTTTATCAAGTTGAAGAATTCCACGAGTAAGTGCGGCTCACTTCTCACAGTTCAATCGATTACTGATCCTTGCATTGAAGGCTAAACCCAATAAGCGATCAAACAACGCAAGAGATGTTTCGTAACTTATGCAACGATCAGTAGCTAGACAGTAGGAGGGCAAATTAGCACGGTTTTCAATCCCCACTATACCTGATCCTTGATTCGAAATCTTATAATTGGCTTTTTTTAGTGCATCAGAAAATTTTTCGCAGTCACCATCATTAAATGTGATATTGAACCCTCGATCCCTGGTAAATCATTAGTCAGCTTCTAAAGATATGAATTGTGGTTCAGGAGTGTCCACATTTACCGTCTGACCATCAGGAAAAATCACCGTACTTTTATCTGATTGTCTTAGAATTGTTAATCCCCGGTATTTTACCGTGACGGGCCAGGGGAACGGATTGAATCCACTGAGTTCGATCCGATGTGGGGAGATCAACTTCACACCTAATGTTTGCAGAAATAAACTCAACGGCGCAAGGCCGCTCAATGCATTGCTCTCGCCGAACCCATTTCCGGTGACAGCGTGATAAGACCTGCGAAATCCTTTTTCACTTTTTAATGTTTGGACGATCCCCGTCATAATTCTGGTAACTAATTCGGCCGCAATCTCTCTATATCCATAATTCAGCAAACCCTCACCGATTAGTGCATTCCAGGGAATATGAACAGAGTTGCATAAATCAGCCTCAGCTGGTTTAGGGTGATTGACACAAGCTGGAAGACCGTAAGCCTGCCAGAATAATTTGGGATTCGTAATTGTCTTTTCAATTAATTTCTCTGCTTGAACTTGCTCGGGTGCATTTGCCCACAGTGGTAGCAGCCCGGTCTGGTGCTGGGATTTGTATCCGACAGAATAAATTTCTACCCTGTCTTGTGCTTCGATGTTCTGAATTTCTACTCTTTCTAATGAAGTGTACACTCGATCGCCGGTCAGGCTGCCTCTATCAAGATACCATTTGAAATGTTGACCTGGCAAATGCTCGATACGGTCTTTGCCGGTTGCGCTAATTCCATGGATATAAATATCTGGTGAACATGAGCCATCGCTTTGAGTAAGTACGCGTACTAAAAGCCGTACAGGTTGATCGAAACTGCGATTTACTGGAATTACGCCGGGTCCTTCGAATTGTATGATTTGTTCAGTTGGTGGATTGCTATGCGTGTCTCGATCCCAATCAAAATATATACACTTATTTGGATCCCAAAAAGAATCTATTTGTGATTTCAGACGCTCTGCGTGGAGTTCTAGGGAGTTGATCAGTCCAGCATAACCCATAATCTTTGCCATTCGGATGAGTGTCAGGCATTCACGATATAGAAATGCACACAAAGCAGGACTTTCCGAAGTTTTGATGTTCACGCCGAGAGACCACTCATGCCACAAAGAATAAATGGGATGTTCCTCTGCTCCAACCTGTAATGGATGGTCCCACTCAGGTAATCCATCATTATCGTAATCCCTGGAATCTGATAGCCAGGTAATTAGAAATTTATGTAGTTTTGGAAATATCTCTTCCAAAAATATATTGTCTTCTGTGTGTTCATAAATCCGCCAGGCGAGACTGGCCAGGATGGGTGTGGCGAGTAGTTTACTCCGTTGTCCCCCTAATCCAGGTTTCCAATCAATATAACCGTCTTCCTCTTGGTGGGAGAGATAATTTCGCAGTAATCCCTTTGCGATTTGGGGTTCACTTGGCAGGATTAAGCCTGTTAGATAGTAGGTCTCGATTGGAGTTTGCCCATTCCACAAGTGATTGTAATCAGTACCATCACCGCAAATAGAATAACCCTGGTCAGGTAATCTATTGGTTACATAAGATGATTGTCGGAGGAATTCTGTTGGACTCATTAATAGTCCTAAGGCTTGTTTTTGCGATAGTGCGAAGGCAATATCCCACTCAGGAATCCCGGTGTGTATTTCTATCAATCCCGAGTTCACAATCTTTACTCGAGCAATTTCAGCATCCCAATTTCTCGTTGCGTATTGACGAGCTCGATTAAACGAGCTTTCCGGCTCGTCGAGCGCAGTGTGTGTCCAGGTAAATTGATTGGTACCACCGGGTTGAAAATCCATTGGTAAAGATAAGGAAGGATATGACCCTTTTCCAGGTTGTGGCCCACCAGTGAGGAAAACAACAGGTGCAAGATCCCCGGTTTTTCCAGAAAGGACTGGAGCCGCCTGAATATTAACCGCCGTCATAGGCTGACCTGCGTTTGGTGTAAGCTGACTGATCCACTCTATTTGTATTTTCCTGGTCTGATCGCTGTTATTTGACAAAATAAAGTGCCCCATAATCCCGTTGGAATCGGGAACCCAATATTCAGCTAAAACGTCTATGTTTGGAAATGGTGAGAATAGGAGCGATATATAGTTAGGGCTAAGAAATTTGATTGCCGGTGCTTTGTGAAAACTGGATGGGTTGATCCTGGATTGGTCTCCCTCTATAAATCGAGGGAACAAGCGCATTGCGCGAGCCCTTAACCCATAGGTTGTTTGTAAGGCAAGTGCGGATGGTTCTCCACCACCAATGGATAATGTCCAAATCTGATCGTTGCAATAATCTGTTGCTGCCAATCTTGCATCAGCTGCCAGGATAAGAGCTATTGGATCGTCGGATTTCAGATTCCATTCGCGCATGGGTAAATTGTAGAACAAGTTGCGAGGTTGGTCAAAGGGTAAATTAATTCAATTTTTATGCTAGAATGGGCACGCGCAACTAAATTTTAGCAATAAGGAGTAAAAGATGAGCCAGGAAATTTCGTATCGTAGAGGACTTTATTTCGAAGAATTTAAAGTAGGTCAGGTAATCACCAGTCCCGGTCGAACGATCACCGAAGCAGATATAGTCAATTTTGCAGGTTTGTCTGGGGATTATATGCAAATCCATACAGATGGAGAATTTGCTAAAAGTACCCCTTATGGTAAACGTATTGCCCATGGGCTGCTTATTATGGCGATAGCTTCCGGATTAGCGGCGCGTACTGGGGTCTTGGAAGGCACAGTTTTGGCGTTCCGTGAAATTAGAAATTGGAAGTTTATGAATGCGGTATTTATTGGTGATACAGTACATGTTGTGATGGAAGTGAAGGAGACAAAAGAATTACGCCGAATCGGAGCGGGTGCAGTAATTATCGAATTGCGTGTAAAAAACCAGAATGATGAAATAGTTATGAAGGGTGAATGGAATACCTTGATGGCCCTGCTTCCCGAGTAATTTCCCTGGAATTTTGATTCAATCACTTAGAAAAGTTCATCCGGTTAATTATTGGTATTGATTATGGCAGATTCTTTAGATGCATCTACTGAAGAAGGTCCGCAAGAGCGTTTTAGACGTCTGATAACTTCAACAGGCGAATCAGAAACTGCTCCAGAAGGAGAGGTTCCTTCGGGTGAGCTTGCGCATATACAGCAATCTCGGCAGGTCGAACGCGGGGACTCTCAAAGCCCTAATGTATCCGAAGAAACCCAACACGGGGATGGAATTTTGGGGGAATCTGACGTCAATAATGATGACGACACAAAACCTGTTTTCCTGTCATATTCTTCTCCAGTAACTTCCATCTCAAAAGAAACACCGCAGTCAAGTGATGAGGTAACCCAAAAATCCGGTGTGCCAGCTCGAATAGATTATGGTTATTCTGGTCAGCCTGAAAAAGAAGGGCACACAAATATAAATACAAGAACGACAAAACCAGTTGTTGTTCCTGTTTATCCAGTCCAACAGCCAGTATCTTCCATAAATCGAACTACACCCCCACCGGCCAAAAGATCGATAGGAGACAGGAAAGAGAAAGCCTCAAAAAGGAATTTGGGATGTCTGTTTAGAGGGGCATTTTGGGGGATTTTTATTATTGTCTTCGTCGCTTTATGTGTAGTTTCCTTGCTATTTTTCCAGTATTACAAAATTGCCTCCGAACTCCCAGACATTCAAGATTTGAAACAGCAAGCGTCGCAGTTCGAAACTACACGAATCCTGGACCGGGATGGAAATGTGCTCTATGAGATCCTGGATCCAACAGCCGGGCGCAGGACTTATGTGCCCCTTGAAAAGATCTCTCCATACCTTATTGCAGCCACAGTGGCAACCGAGGACAAAGGCTTCTATAGCCATCCCGGATTCGATTTGACGGCCATTTTGAGAGCATTTTTGCAAAACTACCAGGGGGGAGGGATTGAATCAGGTGCTTCAACAATTACGCAGCAACTTGCTCGGACGCTGCTCTTTTCACCTCAAGAGCGCGTCGAACAGACGTATTCCAGAAAGATACGAGAAGCGATCCTGGCTGCAGAAATTACGCGTAGATATTCGAAGGATGAAATACTGGAACTTTACTTGAATGAGATCTACTATGGAAATTTAGCATACGGTATCGAAGCGGCAGCGGGGACATATTTTGGAACTACCGCAGATAAATTAACTCTGGGGCAGGCAGCATTCCTGGCGGGTCTTCCACAAGCTCCATCGATCTATGATATTTATACTAACCCAGATGTTGTTTTTGAGCGGCTTGAGGATGTTCTCGTGCTGATGTACCAGGCGAGTCAGGAACAGGGTTGTATCTATGTGAGTAATAACCAGCAAAGAGTTTGCCTGGACCCGATTGCGATCACTAAAGCGGCCGAAGAAATTAAGAATGCTGAATTTAAATCAGCCGACATTCATATCAGGTACCCGCATTGGGTAAATTATGTACGGGCGCTGCTGGAGGCGCAGTATGACTCCCAAACCATTTACCGCTCTGGTTTCAGCGTCTACACTACCCTTGATCCAGGATTGCAGGACTTGGCTGAAAGTGTCGTTGCTGAGCAGGTGGAAGCTCTCGCTGACCACCGTGCAACCGGAGGTGCGTTGGTAGCAATCCGCCCAACGACTGGTGAGATCCTGGCAATGGTTGGATCCCCCGATTTTTACAGCGAGGCGAATTCTGGGCAGGTCAATATGGCTGTGAGTCCAAGACAACCTGGTTCCGCGATTAAACCGCTCACCTATTTGGCCGCTTTTGAAAAGGGTTGGACTCCTGCGACATTGCTGTGGGACGTGCCATCGGAATTTACTCCCTCCGGCATACCAGACGATCCTAGCCCTCCTTATATTCCGGTCAATTACGATGATCGTTTCCATGGACCAGTGACAGTACGGTCAGCCTTGGCGAGTTCGTATAATATACCGGCGGTGAAAGCCCTCGACTTTGTGGGGATTTATGATAATCCGGAAACAGGCATGGAAGATGGGCTGGTCGCTTTTGCCCGTAGACTGGGAATATCAACTCTGACCAGACCAGATTATGGTCTATCGCTTACTTTAGGAGGGGGGGAAGTTACCCTGCTTGAATTGACCAACGCCTACTCGACAATGGCAAATGGCGGTAGGAGCATTCCCCCGGTTGCGATCACGAAAATATTGGATCACAATGGCGGAGTTGTTTATGATCACGTACCGACTGCGGGCGAGCAGGTAATTCGATCGGAACACGCTTTCCTTATTTCTGACATACTATCCGATAACCGGGCTCGGACACCTGCTTTTGGATCCGATTCCGTACTGAATCTACCTTTCCAGGCTGCAGCAAAAACCGGGACTACCAACGACTTCCGGGACAATTGGACGATTGGTTATACGCTTGATCTCGCGGTAGGGGTTTGGGTTGGTAATGCGAACTATACGCCTATGCAAAACACGAGCGGATTAACGGGGGCGGGGCCGATATGGTCCAATTTCATGCAAGCCGCCATTCAACGAGTGACTGGAGGAAACCCGTCCCCATTTATTCGCCCACCTGGGGTGGTGGAAAAAGTAATTTGTGCGATTTCAGGTTCAGAACCCTCTCAATGGTGTACGGACCAGAGATCCGAACTCTTCGCTGCTGATCAACCTCCATTACCCAAGGAAGAGGATTTGTGGAAAAAACAGCTCCTGGATTCTTGGACAGGATTAAAAGCATCTGTGGAATGTTCTGATTTTACAAAAGATGTATTCGTGCTCAATGTTAAAGATCCCTGGGCAAGAAAATGGATTAATAAAGATCCAAAGGGAAAGACGTGGGCTGAAGGGATCGGTTTTTCAAAACCAGTGGCATTCTCTCCGAATCGTGAATGCAGGATAGATGATCCTCGACCGGTTTTAGAATTTATATCTCCCAGGGACAACGAAACTATTCGGAATGGTCCTTTAGAAATATTTGTACAAGCAGATTCAACTGCCTGGTTCGATTATGTTCGATTAGATTACGGTTTAGGGGCAGATCCATCAGAGTGGCATATGCTTCACCAACGTAACAGGCCATTGAACCAACCAGATTTACTCTATGTTTGGGATCTTAGCGAGATTCCAAGCGGTGTTATCACCTTGCGTTTGATTATGCATAGTAGTCAGGATACGATAGCTGAGAGGCGGCTGCGCATCAATCTCCAGGTGCCAACTCCTACCCCAACACCAACCCCTACCCCGACTCTTACACCAACTCCCACACCTACGATGACACCAACGCCAACCAATCCTCCAACCAGCACACCAACGATTACACCTACTCCGACAGAAACCCAGCCTCCACCCCCTCCACCGACGAGTACTCCAAGCGCTACACCATAAGTTATTTAACTTTGAAGATCAAAACAAGGGGATTTGTGGATCGCTTGAAAGGGGAGGATCTAATCTAAATTGTTCATCAATATTGTTTTTTGTGATGTTTTGGTCTTGCTCCAGGAGACGAACCTGGCGAAATTTAATGATTCTCCAGCCAGAAGCGATGATTTCCGCTAGTCGGGGATCACGTCGTAATTTATATGCAATCAAATTTGAGCGTCCACCTGGGATAACGATGATACTTTGATGAGGCAACGTTGTGCTCTCTAACACGATCTCACTGATTATTGCTGAGGCTATAACATAGAAGGTGCACTTTATCTCCTTATTTGCTCCCATCCAGGTTAAGGATCGCTCACTATTGACCTGGGATCGATAACCTAATCTATCTGCTAAATTTATTAACGATTGCTGCATATTAATTAGATCAGACTTGCGTGCTTTTGGTTTATCTTGAGGTCGCAGGGACCAAATATCGCTTGCTTGATCTAGCTTTTCACTATATGACTCGAGGCAAAGTTTGATCTCTTCGGCGCTGGGAGTAAACAATCCGGGGAATTGTTCACAGATTGATATTTCTAACTCCGTAAATGTACATTCAGGATTCTTGAGTAAAAATCGAACGCATTCTTTTTCAATCCGGTCTGCCAGGGGAAGTCGAATAGATTTATCCTTTCCGGATAACCACCATAGACCGACCTCCAGGGAATGATCGCTGCCTCCATAACGAGCGAAGTCTCCAGGCGCTAGGAGAGCCTGGGGAATAAGATCATGAATCCTGCCAAGGATATCGCTCGGACTCAATTCTGGGGTTGTGCGGATTAAATGGGTCTGAGCCAGCTCAAGCAATGATGATGTGTGGAGATAATTGTAATCTGCCGGTTCTCCACGTTGAACCAGGTGTTGTTTGCTGGATTTGTTGACCAGGTTTACGATTTTTTGGTCGATCTCTCTTCTGTTGCCTGCCATTGGATGCGAAATTGTGCCGGTGGGATATATCCAGTGAATTTGCGCCTGCTGAGTTTCACCCCTGAGTGCAATACTGCTGAGATCAATGCCCGCTAGTTCGGCAGATAATAATGCCGCAGACAAGAAAGCTGGTTCCAATTCCCCTATTAAGCCCAGAAAAGGTACCCCATCATCCAAGAGTGTAGATAATTGACTAAAGGTAGTATGCAGAGCTTTTGTATGCCAGGCCCAGTCAAAACGTTTCCGGCGAAGCACACCTTTAACCTGCGCACTAGCCGAATGTCCCCATAGCCAGCCTGACCAAACTACCGATAGGGTCCAAAAAGCCTGGTTCAAGCGTGGTACTGCCATAATAACTGCGGATGTTTTTATTATCTGTGAATTTGGGTGATGAAATTCTTGTTTAAAATCTTTCAATCTTCCTTCGTATAAGCATATGCCGCCTCCGGGCGGGGGTAAATCAGGCCACATTGTTAATGGGATCGATGCAGCAGATGTACCATCGGATGTAGTCCATTGGTGGATTGCTTCTTCCATCGCCAACCAGATGTTGTGCTCATAGAATTGTGGAGGGACTGTCAATTGTCTTGGGCGTGCACGTGACGTTGGATACTGCCAAAGTGTGTTCGCGCGATCGCAAGCAGATAACAAGAGTGCCTTGAGGAGCGTTTGTTTTTGGTGGTTTTTACCTTCGATTTTATTTAGCAGGGTAAAGATGACATACAAAGCTCGGGGCAGGTAAGATGCCAACGCTTCTTCAACACGTTCGCGATCCGGGTCATTTAACGGAGCAACACGCTCTAAAGCGAGGGCATGATGAAGCCCACTTCGACTAAACTGTTCTGCCCGGTCGATATCATCCGGAGTTGTGGGGTATACGCCAGATATCCCGCAATACGGACAATCAAATAAACGCTGCGATGGGCCAGACGCGCCGCGTTCCCAAATGAAAGATTTGGCGATCACTGTGTGTTGGCACTGGTAACATTCCGTCTGGTAGATGGAATTAATGAAAGGCTCTATTCGTTCATTACCCTTGAGAGTTGCCCCAAGATCAGCTATAGCAGCGCGCAGTTCGTTTTTGGTTGGTTGGTTGGCTGCCATTTCAAACAAGAAGCGCATAACGGGATTGACAACAACAACCACCACACAATGACCTGCTGAGGCAGCCTCGGCAGCTAACCTGGGTGAAGCTCCGAAGGGGTCAAGCACCCGGATCTGTTTTTGTTTTGAATTACTATTAGGAAACTGAGTTTTTAACCAGGAGGAGACGATCCCAACCTGTAATGGTGGGAGATACCGGGCAAGTGGCTCGGGTGATATTTGTGAGTGACCAGGAATGAAGGTTGCAGATTCCATCAATTCCAACCATCCATTTGCAGCTGCTTATTGGCTTGTTCAAATAATTAAAGGGCAACAGCACTCTGGGAAGATTAAATCAGTAGTTATTAATCCTGTTGGTATCTAAATATAATTCAATTCCTTCGCTTCATAAATTAATCGATCTCGGAAATCCGGGTGGGCAATCTTGATCAAGGCGTTCGTCCGTTGTCGAATTGTTTTTCCGTACAGGTACGCGACACCATATTCTGTGATGACATAATGGACGTGATTGCGCGTAGTCACTACTCCAGCGCCTATGTTCAGGGTGGTTTCAATGCGGCTGATAATATTCCCATCTTTCAATTTGGTTGTACTCGGCAGAGCAATAATAGGTACGCCTTCTTTTGATCGTGCTGCTCCATAGATGAAATCCATTTGCCCTCCAACACCGCTGTATAACCTGGATCCGATGCTGTCGGCGCATACTTGACCCGTAAGATCCACTTCTATTGCAGAATTTATGGCCACTTGGCGATTGTTTTGGGCAATAACGAATGGGTCATTGATGTATTCCGTACGGTGTAGTTCGATCAGCGGATTATCGTCAACCCAATCATAAAGGCGTTGGCTTCCAAGAACGAAACCAGCGCTAATTTTTCCTGTGTTTATTATTTTACGGGAATTCGTGATCACTCCGGCTTCAACCAGATCGATGACGCCATCCGAGAAAAGCTCAGTGTGGATGCCTAAATCTTTCTTGTCATAGAGGTAATTAAGAACTGCATCGGGAATAGCTCCGATACCCATTTGCATCGTTGCTTCGTCAGGAATCAATTCAGCGATATAGCTGGCAATATTCTTTATGCTCTCGTCAGGTTCTCCTTTCGCCATGATAAGTTCAGGGAGCGGATAATCCACTGGCACAATATGATGCAGCCGGCTGATATGGATAAACGAATCTCCAAGTGTGCGCGGCATTTGCTGATTGACTTCTGCGATTATCATTTTTGCAGATTCCGCGGGCGTTTTTGTTAAACCGACCTCGATTCCTAGGCTGCAGAAACCGTGCTCGTCGGGAGGAGATACGTGAATTAAAGCAACATCAACTGGAAGCAGTCCCTCTTTAAACAATAATGTAAATTCAGATAGTAATACAGGTGTAAAATCAGCCCGTCCCGCATGGACAGCTTTGCGAATATTGCCGCTAATGAACATTGTGTTTACACCTAGATGTCCCTCCATTTCTGGTGCAACGTAATCTGCAGCTCCCACGGTCAGGGCGTGGCAGATCTCAACATCCTTTAATTCGGGTGCATAATCAACTAATGCAGCCAGAACGGTTTTGGGGACCGAACAATTACCGGTTAAGAAAATTCGCTGACCGGATTTGATTTTCTGGGCGGCTTCTGCTGCCGTGACGATTCGCGATTGGTATTCTTGATTGTAGTCCATGTTTAGTCCATCGTTTCGATTGGTGCTAGTGGTTTGAAGCGTTTTAAATGACCTTCATAGGTATCCACACCCAATTCCAGGGCATTATTATCGGCGATCGCTTGCTGAAGGCCTTTATTCGCTATTTCCAGGATATATGGAAATGCTGCGTTCAAGAATGCATACGTTGCCGTACGAGCGACGATGCTGGACATATTTGGAACGCAATAATGTATGATCTCTTCTTCTACGAATGTTGGTTTATCGTGGTTTGTCGGTCGTGAGGTTTCAACACATCCCCCTTCATCAATGCTGATATCCATGATAACAGAACGTGGTTTCATCGATTGCAGCATTTCTCGCTTGATAACAATCGGAGGTCTCTCTCCATCAACCAATATTGCACCGATTACAAGATCTGAATAGGCGAGCGAGCGAGCGATGTTAACAGGATTCGAAATCATGGTCACTATGCCTGGGGTACGATCATGCAGATTTTGTAGCGCTGTTAAGCTGGTATCTAATACAGCGACGTGAGCGCCCATACCAAGAAGTGCCCGCGCAGCCTTTGTGCCGACGATGCCTGCGCCTAGGATTACTACTTCAGCAGGTGGTACGCTGGGCACTCCACCAATAAGAATTCCTTTTCCGCCGTAATTGTTCTGGAGTAATCGCGCACCGATCTGCGCAGCAAGGCGTCCACCTATCTGACTCAGTGGGACACGCAAGGGCGCGGTTCCATCGGGCATCTGTATGTGCTCGTATGCGATCGCCGTAATTCGGTTGCGCAATAAAGCATCAATTTTATCTCTTCGAGCTGATCCTAAATGGAGCAATCCAGCGAGAGTAGTGCCCGGTCGCAACCATTCGATTTCCTCTAAAACAGGTCGGGCTACTTTGAGCAGTAAATCTGCCCGGCCGAAAACTTCGTGTGGAGAAAAGACGATATGACCACCGGATTGCTGGTATTCCTGATCGCTGAAACCAGCGCCCAATCCAGCATCGTGCTCGACATAACAAGTATGACCTTGCTGGCTGAGCATGTGCACAGTAGCAGGGGATAAGCCGACACGATATTCAAAGGGTCTTCGTTCTTTTGGGATGCCTATATTCATGATGTCACCTCGTGAAAAACAAGCAGTGTGCTGCCGTACTTTCGTTGATCGAATTCAGTTAAATTATGCAATACGAGTTCTTCATGTTCAATTGGGTCTATTTGTGAAATCACCCAACCATCTGTACCAATCCATTCCGGGTTGGTATCGATTAACAGGAGTGCAGTTTTCCACATCTCTTTATATTGCGGTGGAGCAATATAGATGTAATCGAAGGAGCGGTCGGCCAGTTTCTTTATGAGTAAAAATGTGTCCGCCTGGATTACTTCTGCACAGGTAGTATCATTGTTTAGCCACAAATCCGTAATTTTCAGGTTGCTGCGAATGGTGTCTGTTGCCCGTCGATGGATATCGATAAAACGTACGAAATTAGCACCTCGACTGAGGGCTTCGATGCCCACACTTCCAGTGCCTGCGAATAAATCTAAGAAGGTTGAACCCTGGATATCCGGTCCTATTATATTGAACAATGATTCTTTCGTACGGTCAGTTATTGGTCTAGTAATATCTCCGGGGACAGATTTTAATCGCCGGCCGCGCGCTTTTCCTGCAATTACTCGAATTTTACTCATCAATTGTGCTTCAGATTGTGGAGTACTTCAATGCGAATCCATACAAATGGAAAGGGACACGCGCTCGCTTATCATAGATGCCTATTTTCCCTTTAGTATAATCTACTAAAATATTCAGAATTGCTCCACACTATTTCTGGCGGCTAAAATGTTACCGTATGGAGCGTTCGTCGGTGTGACACATCCAGTTCCGAGAATTAACCGCGTACCCTCAGTCGCTAAAATTGCTTCCCGGGCCTCTTGCATCACCTCCTGTGGTGTTCCAAGCACCATGGTAACTTCACGCTTTATTCCACCGCATACTAATCCTTGAAAATTTTCGAGCCCTTCGCTGAGAGATGGCGCGGTTTCTTGGTCATGCCAATTTATCACTTGCACAGGATAAGATGTAAACTTATCGAACATTATATCGCTTCCGTGCAGGTGCAGCATATTGAACCACATATTATGAGCCGGTTCTAACACCTGAAGATCATAAGATTTTCCAAAAGTCTCATACTCAGCGGAGGTCAGTACACCATATTGTGCGTGTTGGACAGCGAAGAATATTCCCGCGATTCCAGTATCGGCTGCGGCATCGATAAATCTCTGCGTAGATTTGGTAATAATTTTAAGACCAGCACGGACCGCTTCGGGATAGCGACGCAGATGAACTAACAACCGATCTTTCCCAACCAGATTTTTCGCCTGGGATAGAGGATTGAAGATCGTTTGTATGATTGGTGTATCTTCACCGAGTTCTTTTACGAGCAATTGTAAGCACCGTAACTGCCTGCCTAAATTCCCGCTTTTTGGGTCTAAGACGGGAAGTTTTGTCCAATCGTCCGGATGTTGAATAACACGGTGGGTGTATGTCCGGGTGCCTTCAGTTGCACCTCTCCATTCGTCTTTTGCTCCCCAATCCTTCAAGCAGAAAGAAGATTCAGGAGTGACTTTAACAAAATCAAAATCGAATGTTTTTTGGAAAGAAAGTGTTGCTGTGGCAAGCCCTTCAGCTGTCTGGTCATCCACCGGGAAGTGGCGCCATAACGTTACTGGTGTGCGGTCTGTGGGGGTGAATGATAAGCTAGATTCTAATCTGTCGCGATGGGTAATCATGATTGTTTAGCTCCGAGTCTTGATAGATGTGTATAAATTTATTTTACGTCACTATACGTCCAATATCGGTTAGCGAAGAAATTCCAGAAAAGTACGATCACAATCGAAATAGCGAGGGTGATATTATCGCTAACCAGTTTGATTGGGATATTGGAATCGATTCCGACGTAAACGGTTATATAATACGTAAACCGGTAGATGATCGGTTCCAGAATTGCCAGAGTGGGGATGCGAATTAGTAATCCAACGCTGCTGACGATAAGAAATTCACCAAACAGGCGTATCTGCGGTTTAGACCGAGAATCGGGAAAGGTCCATAAACTGTTCCAGGTAAAATTACTCAGGACTGCGGCAATGAAGGAAATTGTCGCTGCCAATACAGAGGGAAAAGCAAAGACATTAACCAGTAAGTTCCTTACCCCAAAATCCACGATCGCGCCAAGTGTCCCAACAATGGTGAATCGAAAGAAGCGAGTCCTCTCGCGTGGATTTGATAATAAAGTAGTCATGTAATATCTAGTACCTGCTTGAAGTACGCTGTCGTTTTTATAAGCCCCTCCTCAAGACTGACGCTGGGTTCCCAACCTAGTAATTTTCGGGCTCTCGTAATATCGGGTTTTCGTTGTTGAGGATCCCCTTCACCTCGCCTATCACCCTTATAAGTTACCCCAGCTTCGTTGCCAATGAGGGAGTTGATTGTCTGAGCGAGTTCCAACATGCTTATCTCTGTTGGATTGCCGATATTAATGGGATAGTGCTCTTCGGATAAGAGCAATCGGTATATCCCATCTACCATATCCTCAACATAGCAGAAGCTACGTGTTTGAAGACCATCTCCGTATATGGTGAGTGGTACGCCTCGCAATGCCTGTTGCAGGAAGTTTGGAATGACTCGACCATCGTCCAGATGCATACGCGGTCCATACGTGTTGAATATTCTCACAATGCGTGTATTGATGTTGTGAAATCGATGGTAAGCCATGGTGAGGGCTTCTGCGAAGCGTTTTGCCTCATCGTACACTGAACGTTTTCCGATTGGATCAACATGACCCCAATATGTTTCTTCTTGGGGGTGTACAAGAGGATCGCCATAAATCTCACTCGTCGATGCCAGGAGGAAGCGAGATTGATTGGCACGAGCTACTCCTAATGTGTTATGGGTACCAAGAGCACCCGCTTTCATAGTTTGGATAGGAAGGTTAACATAGCCGAGAGGAGAATTTTCATTTGGGCTTGCTGGTGATGCGAAATGCAGGACTGCATTAATCTTTCCGGGAACAAATATAAAATCTGAAACGTCATGACGGATGAATGAATATTGTGGATTTCCTGATAGATGGGCGAGGTTCTGCGGGTTTCCGGTTATGAAATTATCCATACCGATAACTGAATGCCCCTCAGCTAAAAATCGATCACAAAGGTGTGACCCTAAAAATCCGGCAGCACCAGTGATTAGAATTCTCAATGCGTTTCTCCAATTTCAGCAGTGATTTGCTAGGTGTTCTTATGTTTTTCTAAAATAGTAGTTTACTGATCGTTGCATAAGTTGCTAAACGTCTCTTGCGTTGTTTGAACGCTGATTGGGTTTAGCCATCAATGCAAGGATCAGTACCGATCGTTGCATAAGTTACTAAACGTCTCTTACGTTGTTTGACCGCTGATTGGGTTTAGCCTTCAATGCAAGGATCAGTAGCTCGTTTATTACACTGGTAATAGCTCTTATAAAAAACGTGTCTGTAACATAAACGGTGGGTTTTTAAATTAGTGGGGCGTGCTCCTTCATTATGGCGACAAAATTGCCATCTAAGTGGGAGGATTCAGCATCATTAACCATCGATTTTGTGCCCAAAGTGGGGCAAAATAAATCACCAACCGCCAATGTTACAGTCACTAAAAAACCTGGGAGTGGTATAATCACAAATTAGCTATAAAATGTGATACATTTTTGGGCGTTCAACGAAGGTGTCCGCTAACTACTAAGATGCCATTTTCAACCGCGACATGCTCAAAGTACACATCATTTCGATCCAGGCTTAAATTATTGGATAACGATTGGTCAAGATAATTTGAGAGTTGATCTAATAATATATCTGGAAGCGGAAATGGTCCGATTTTTGCAGTCACGATTTCATATTGGAGTTGGTGCTGGGAATCGATATATAATTGTAGTTGGATAAGCAGGGGTAGCTTTATACCCGATCTCTGGGCTTGGCCGCGGATTTCTACGATGCCATTACTCAGGTAAGCTATAGGATCGGTTATCCCTAAATCGGCTCTCGAATCCAAGGAATCAATCAACATGGATGTCAACTGAGCCTCGCTTATCTGATAATAAAATTGCTCGCCAGGTTGAGCTACTACTGTTTCAATGGATTGTTGGATCTGGGTCTCTTCGATTTCGAATGTTGGTAATGGATTGCTTTCATCCACTGTTGAACTTTGTGAGCGAAATAACGGTAATGAACAAGATAGACTCACAATCCCAAAAACTAAGAAAATAAGCAAGAATTTTCGACTATGCAGATTTAAGCGCATACAAATCTCCTAAGAATACCGATAGAATGCCAGAATTGTATCATAGCATCAATAAAGAAGATTTAATAGAAGATAATATTAGCCTTGTCGGGTGTATCGAGGCGCTTTTATTCGTTGCTCCAACTGCTGTAACCATATCTCAGCTTGCAGCAGCATTGGAAACACCATCTACGCGGGTTTCTAAAGCTTTAAAATTATTGGATGGTATTTACTCACAGCTTGGCGCTGACCGGGGATTACGCATACAACGGCATGGAAATCGGGTGCAGTTAACAACTGCTCCAGAAGCTGCTAACTGGATCAATAATTTTCTGGGTCTAGAGATAAGCGGACGATTAAGTCGGGCCGCATTAGAGACCCTGGCAATAATTGCCTATCAACAACCCGCAACCCGTCCCCAAATTGATGCAATTAGGGGGGTAAACAGTGATGGTGTGCTTAAGAACCTGATCAGCAACGGATTAATATATGAAGTAGGTAGAGCAAGCACTCCTGGAAGGCCGATTTTATACAGCACCAGTTCAGATTTTTTACAGCATTTTGGACTGAACTCTCTTGAAGAATTACCCCCGCTGGATCTAGAGCATATTTCGCTAGATGAGGATAATACAAACCTGGAGTCGGGTGTGGATATTTTATGACAAAAGAAAGACTGCAAAAAATTCTCTCAAAGGCTGGATATGGTTCACGACGTGGTTGTGAAAAAATAATATCGGATGGGCGAGTCCTGGTTAATGATCAAATTGCTACCCTGGGGAGCAAAGCAGATCCCGCCTACGACAAAATATATTTAGATGGACGGCCTATTGATCCCCCTGATCCATTTGTGTATATAGCTCTGTATAAGCCGCGGGGGGTGTTATCAACGGTAAAATCTGAGGACGAACGTAAGAATGTCAGGGACTTAGTAGAAATACCTGGATACTTATATCCCGTGGGGCGTCTGGATATAGATAGTGAAGGGTTGATATTTTTAACCAATGATGGGGAATTGGCTAATCGGCTAACTCATCCACGTTATGGTCATGAAAAAGAATATCGTGTTTTGGTGGCAAGACGACCTGATAATGAACAACTAAAAAATTGGCGGAGGGGGATAGTTTTATCCGATGGATATCGATCAGCTCCAGCCAATGTTTATGTGGAATCTAAATCCGGGAAGGGTACCTGGCTGCGTATAATAATGCGCGAAGGGCGGAAAAGGCAGATACGTGATATTGGGTTTTTAATCGGTTTGCCTGTGGTAAAAATTATCCGAGTTCGTATCGGGACATTGTTGCTGGGGAATTTAAGGCCTCGTCAATGGCGTCATTTATCCCCGCGTGAAGTATCAACTCTAAAGCATAACATTGTCCAGCAGCAATAGCAGAATATTGATAGATAAACAGCCGGTTAGTTTATCGTCAAATGAAACACACTGCTCGAAAGGATCTCATGAACATTTCGGAAGGAAAAAGAAAGAGCTGGCTTGACAAGCCAATATTCAGTCAAATATCTATAACTTGGGTAGGTGCGGTCATCATCGGGTTATTGATATTGGCTGTGTTGAGCCGCCTTTATCTCCTCGATGTGCGTGTGATGAGTCATGACGAGACGATCCACGTCTATCATAACGCTTGGACACTATTTCGTGGTTCAGGATACCAGCACGATCCACTCTCTCACGGTCCATTTCAAACTATCCTGGTAGCTTTTTCATATTTCCTAATTGGGGACAGCGATTTCTCTGCTCGCATTCCAGCGGCTCTCTTCAGCATCGCGGCAGTTGCTTTCGTGTGGAACTACCGGCGATATTTGGGGCGAACGGGTGCACTGATTGCTATGTTCTTGATGCTGATATCACCGTACATGTTGTATTATGGCCGGTACGTGCGGAACGAGGCATTTTCGGTATTTTTCGGGGTGGTCACATTGTGGGCCATCTTGAGGTACTTTGAGACGGGAAAAGATCGTTATACCTTTGCCTTGACAGCAGTAACTGCACTTCATTTTGCTGCTAAAGAAACATCATTCATCTACTCAGCCCAGGCGCTTCTCTTTCTGGCCATTTATTTTATTTATCGAATCTCCAGAAATCCGTGGGTTAAACCGGAGCAAAGAAATAAGTTCTTTATTGCTTTGGTCATAGGACTTCTTTTGTTTGCCAGCGTTGGTGGAATTGGGATTTTACATCGCGCAACAGACGTTTTGAGTCCAGCCGAAACAGCTGCTCCAGCAATACCCGGAGACGAGCTTGTGCAGGGTACTTCTACAAGTCCCCAAGAGCTGATGATTATCCTTATGATCATTGGTGTCATCTTTCTCTTAGCATCCCTCTATTTCTTGATTTCTGGTTATTCATGGGAGCGAGTTCGTGAGGAACGTTCATTTGGCCTACTCATTCTTCTGGGTACCTTCGTACTTCCGCAATTAAGTCCATTCCCGGTTAACCTAGTCGGTTGGAGTATTCCCACAAATGCTTCACAAGTTAAGGCAATGACTCTGACAGACATGTTAAACATTGGAATTTTCCTCGTACCAATGTTTTTGATGTCTGTTGCGATCGGATTATTATGGAACCGTAAACTGTGGTTAAAAAACGCGGCCATATTCTATGGCCTGTATGTTGTCTTATTCACCACTGTATTTACAAATGGCGCAGGGTTATTCACGGGTTTAGTTGGTTCTCTAGGATATTGGCTCAATCAACAAGGCGTTCAACGAGGTAGTCAGCCCTGGTATTACTATGTGGCAGTTCAAATTCCCGTTTATGAGTATCTCCCCGCGATTGCCAGTATATTAGCTATAATATTAGCTTTTTTTGGGATTAGGCCGATCGTTAAAAATGGGCAAGATACAGATGAGAGTGGGGAGGAAACTTCAGAAATTAAATCAGCTAGAACAGAAATTAATGGTCCGGAAATTGATAGCACGGAAATTGAATATATATCCGATGCTCAAAATATCCAAACTACAGCTATCGTTTTGTTGGGCTACTGGGTAATAACAAGCATACTTGCTTATACCATCGCGGGTGAGAAGATGCCCTGGCTGACGGTACATGTCACATGGCCGATGATCCTGCTTGGGGGGTGGTCGCTCGGATATTTGGTAGACACTACCGATTGGAATGTATTCCGTACACGTAGAGGTTGGCTCACCCTGGCGGTCATAATGATCTTTCTGGCGAGCTCGATTGTGGCGGTAAGTTCGTTGTTGGGTCCCAATCCTCCTTTTGGTGGGAAAGAATTAGAAAATCTGCAATCTACGAGCACTTTCTTGCTGGCGTTTATAACTGCAGTCGTTAGTGGGGTGGGCTTGTTTATTTTGGTCAAACCATGGCCTGCGAAAACCTTCATTCGTGTTTTTTTTATATTTGTGCTGAGCGGTATGGCGGTATTGACCGCGCGTACGGCTTACCAGGCATCTTTTATAAATTATGATTATGCAAACGAGCTCCTGGTATACGCCCATTCAGCAAGCGGTGTTAAAGAAGTGATGGATCAGATTGAGGAAATATCGCTCAGGACAACGGATGGATTAGCGATATCAGTAGCTCACGATGGCGAATATCCATTCTGGTGGTACCTGAGGAATTATTCAAACACGACCTATTACGGGGACAATCCGACACGGGGATTACGCGAGAATCCAATCATCGTGGTCGGAGAAGGGAATTTTGGAAAGATCGAACATGTTGTCGGTCAAGGATATAACCAATATGACTATATTCGATTATGGTGGCCCAATCAAGATTACTTTAATCTAACCTTTGACAAGATTATTATTGATTTGCTGAACCCTGAGATGAGAGCGGCGCTGTTTCAAATATGGCTCAATCGCGATTACACAAAATACGGTGAAGTAACTGGAACGGATATGAGCCCACCAAACTGGTCGCCGTCCAATAGGATGCGACTGTATGTCCGGAAAGATATCGTGTCTCAAATGTGGAACTACGGAGTTATCCCGGCTGCAGAAGAATTACAAATAGATCCATATGAAGGGAAACAAATAGAATTAGCTGCAGATCGGACCTTTGGCAGCCCGGGGGTGGAAGCAGGTCAGTTTCAGCGACCGAGAGGCATTGCCGTTGCCGGTGATGGCAGCCTGTATATTGCGGATACGGAGAACAATCGTATCCAGCACATGACAGCGGATGGAGCAGTTCTGCATATCTGGGGGCAGTTTGGAGATGTGACCAGCGGCCAGGCACTTGGCGGGACGTTTAACCAACCCTGGGGTATCGCTGTAGGTCCAGATGACTCGGTCTATGTAGCAGATACCTGGAACCACCGCATTCAGAAGTTCGCTCCTGATGGTGAATTTATCCGGATGTGGGGGTATTTTGGACAAGGCGAACAGCCAGAAGCGTTCTGGGGACCACGTGATGTGGGTGTGGACGATTTAGGGCGCGTTTATGTTACCGATACTGGCAACAAGCGTATTGTTGTATTTGATGCGGATGGTAATTCCATCACCGAGTTTGGAAGCGTTGGAATGTCTCCAGGGCAATTCGATGAGCCAGTCGGGATTGACATTGGTTCGGATGGTCTAGTGTATGTTGCAGATACCTGGAATCAAAGAATTCAAGCGTTTTCCGAGCAGCAAGATGGCAGCTTTGCTATCCAAAATCTGTTGGATGTGGTTGGTTGGTATGGTCAATCATTAGAGAATAAACCATATCTTGCAGTAAACGAAGAGAAGCATGTTTTCGCCACCGATCCGGAAGGTTATCGGGTGCTGGAGTTTGATAGCACGGGTGAACTTGTCAGGTATTGGGGGGATTTTGGTACGGGATCAATAAATTTTGGTCTGGCGGGAGCGGTCGCAATAGACGCAGATGGCGGCGTTTGGGTTACAGACACCGGGAACAGCCGCATCATGCATTTTACATTACCAGAGCAGGATCTTATTATGGATGAATTGCCTTGAAGGTTGAGGATGTGGGTGCAAAAGAATTACCGCAGATTGGAATACCGGTGTTCAGCTGCATTATCCGATGTTAATCACAAACTCTCCGTCAGCGTTGTACTTATAGATTGCAGCAAAAGGGGGGTCACCGGGATCCATGCCCATAACGAGTGGCAAGATTGTGCGTAAATCATCAACGAGTGGCAGGCCGTCGATTTCGGAAAAGTGTACCCATTCTGGTATGCCCTCGCCTGACATGAAAACTGCGTCCATTGGGCATTCTCCACGAAAGACATAGATACCTATTCCCACATCTCGACCTGTGTCAATTGTGATCACGCCGCATAGCCATAATGTTGATGGAGTAATCCCAGCTTCTTCTTTTAACTCTCTTTTAGCTGCGCTGAGTATATCCTCCCCGCGTTCAATATGCCCACCTAAACCATTGTACAGGTTTGCCCAGAGTCGTTTTGTTGGCGCCCCCTTCAACAGCAAGATTCGGTCCTGGTGATTTAGAAATATCAGCGTGCGGGGGATGAGTGTATAACGTCCGAGAAGTGGCCCCTGATCAGATACAGGCATAGGATTAGAAAAAAGTGGGATAAGGAACAAAATTCCCTGGAAGTTCCCTCGTAGGGCAACCCTGCCCTTATCCCAAGAATACTAGTCAGCTAAATCTGAAACGTCTTCTTCGTCTGCTTCAAGTTTCAGGTAGTAATCCAATTCCGGTGCAATCAGGACAGGTGTAATCGTTTGCTCGATAAAATTGCGTGTGTTGGTTAGACCTAACAGCTCGAAAAGTTTGCCGAACTGGGCTTCCCAAGCGCTGCAGATTTCATCCATTTTATCCGCTGGTAGATCCCAGGTTTGAGCCTTAAAGGCTCCGATGACTCGCTTGCGGGTTTTGTAGTAGAATTGCTCGTCTGTCATGTCCGGTTTTCGCTCATCATTGTGATTCTCGTCCAGGTATTCGTACATCTCGTCCCGAAGATTTTCTGGCAAACGATCGAATAACATATTTTGAAAATTTGTTGCCAGGTGTACTTCACAAGCCTCAGACTCAGTAAATTTGCCGAATGCATCTTCTGGTAATGTTGATGCACCATGCTGTACTGCACCTGCCATTCCATAATCCTCTCTAGAAACGCGACTGAGCCTGAGCAGCGTATCAAAGTCAACACTCACTTGTGCAATAGATCCATCAGGCAAGACAACTCCACCGTGCGATGTACCAGTTTGAATACTAATTTTGCTCAACCCAACAGCCCGGTTATCAAGCTCAGCTAATTTTTCAGTGAATCCATCCATGTAGGCCCTAAGTTCCTCTTCTGTGGAATTGTGACCGCCAACTTCTCCTATCTCGCCTCCGACAGAGATTGTAACGCCATCAGGTTCAAGGGTTCGGATATAATTGGTAAACATTGCCGATAGATCGGTGTTCAATGATTGTTGGTCCGGGATTGATTCCACGCTTAAATCAACCAGTGTCGAAGTATCCACGTCGATATTATAGAACCCTGCTCCGATCGCTTCTTGGATCAGATCTCGTAGAGCCTGTAGTTCGGTCTCGGGATCTGTCCCGTATCGTTTCGGTGAAACCTGGAAATGGTCGCCCTGGATGAACACAGGACCAGAATATCCCTCCGAGATAGCAGCCGCCAGAATGTTAGTGGAATATTCCGCTGGATTTTGGTTGGTGTAACCCATCTCCGAGCGTGCAATTTCGAACAGGATGGGACCGGCATGAAGGGTTGCTGCGGCTCGAAAGACAGCTTTTGCTGCATCAAACGAGAGAGCTCTTAAATTAATCGCCGGTACGGTGAAATTTGATGGAATCTCCCCTCGACCGCGAGCCATGTACATCTCGTGAATCGATGCAGGGTATATGCCGTGCGCGATAGCTATCAGTCGTGTAAGATAGCGCGCGTATCCCTGCCTTGGACCGGTTCCCAGTGCGGAGACTTCCGCAAGACGGAAAATGTTTGCCTTCAATTTTTCTCCATCCAGTACCAAGGCTTTGCCGTCTGCAACTTGGACGCTGTCGTCTAACAGTCCAAGTAATTCTTGTAGCTCATTTATGTTCATGTTTTTTTCTCCTGGAAAAATTATAGGTTATAAGACCGCCGAGTATTATATCACCCATAAAAAAATGTGGTATTACTAATAGCCTTGAGCGAAATATATATATTTCTTGGAAAACACTCCTACTAATATTGTGGATTATAATTTCAGTAAATAACGTGATGTTGCAATTAGCACAAACTGAAGCTATAATAGGGTAGGAAATAAATAATACACTTTATTGAAAGAGGATGAACCAATGAGCGAGGAAATATACGATAAGATCAATTCAGATGCAGATCCATTTAAAAAAATATTAAAGAAAGTACCAGGTTTTAAGGGGTATATCGAACGCCAGAATCGCCGCGATTCGGATAAGATGTTGCGCGATATCACCGCTGTCCGGATTGAGGAACAGTGGCAGAGGGTATCGGCGCTCGAGCGTGATTTTATAAGCCAGGGGGAAATCATGTACGTGGATGATCTCGAAGCTGCAGCGATAAAAATGCGTACGCTCGCTGACAGGATACGGCGCGCGCCGCGTGGGTATGCAGGCATATTTGATGCGGTAAAAATAAACGAAGAAGAACTGGGACGCCTATACGTTTATGATGCTTCCTTATTGGATTCTGTCGATGAAATTGGTAGAGGAATAGATAATGTTGAAATGTCGGCAGGCACTGATGGTCTTCCGGCTTCCATACGTCACTTGACGAGTGTGACTCAAGAAGCAATCGAAACATATAACCGGCGCGAGGAAGCAGTCATTGGCAACGTTCAACTATAGATGTGTCAGAGATTGGTGACTATAAACTAATTAATTCAGAATGATGAGCATAATTTGATCAGGAGTAAATATCATGGCTAGGGTTTTTGATGTTGTTGAGTATCCGAATGAAATGCGTAATGAAATCGTTCATCGCTTTCCTGAGGTAGGAGCAGGCAACTTCCGCTTCGGATCCCAGGTTATAGTACGTGAATCGCAGGCTGCAGTATTCTTCCGAGATGGGAAGGCATTAGATGTGTTCGGACCCGGACGGCATACGATTTCAACAGCGAATATCCCCGTACTGATTGATTTCGTTGGCAAATTATTTAATGATCGATCTCCATTCACTGCCGAAGTCTATTTTGTTGCCATGCGCGAATTCGCCGATCGGAAATGGGGGACACCTCAACCGATCATCGTTCGTAATCCCAATATGGGCCTGGGTGTGGCTCTAATGCAAGGATTTGGCGCATACGGTTTTCAGGTGAGCGACCCTCAGCAATTTGTTACTCAAATCGTGGGCACGCAGGGTATTTACAAAACCAATGAAATTGATAATCGACTACGCTCGATGCTCTTGTCAAAACTGCAGGATTTACTCGGCGAGACAGCCGCAAAAGTAAGCGTTCCAGAATTAATTGGATTGACGGAGGAGTTGGGTGCTGGGGTACGTGCAAAAGCTCAGGACGATTTCCTGGCTTTAGGACTGGCGCTGAAGAGCTTCTATATTGAAAACTTGAAACCGTCCATTAAATCGGCGGAAGAGTTGCGCGCCATGGGTATGCTCGATATGCAGACCTACACCCAATTGCAGGCTGCAGATGCGTTGCGTGATGCTGCACAGAATCCGAGCGGAGGTGCAGGTTTGACTGCGGGTATCGGAGCTGGGGTTGGTGTTGGCAGGGTGATCTCCGATTCTTTAGGCGGTATGACTGGTGGCGCGGCTGCGGGTGCTGGACAAGCTCAGCAGCCTACACAACCTCCTTCAGGAGGTTCGCCTTCTGTGATGACGCCATCCGAAGCTGCGGGTTATCTACGTGTCTCGGAGGAAGATGTCGTTGCCGCGATTGAAAGCGGCGATCTTAAAGCGAGAAAAATTGGAAACGCTTACCGGATAAGCCAACAAGCTTTGGAAGAATTTTTAGGCGGGTAAGTGGAGCATAATTAATAAAAGAGAGCTGCCTGATATATGACAGCTCTCTTTATATTTAACCACTTTTCATCTTAAATGGTTCGTTTAAAAAAAACGTTATCCAACTCTTCCACTTTTTCTTGTGATAGGTGTTTGGATTTTGCTTCCTTGCGTATCAAGTCCTTGAGTTTGTTGATTGGAATGGTCTCTGCTGGAGGATTTTCCTCGCTGCTTACTTCAACGATTGATTTAGGATTTGTAAAAAGTAGAGCTGACCGGATGTCAGGTAATTTGTCTTCCGGTAGATGTTTCTGTAAAAATTTGGCAACGGCGTCCTGTTCAGCAAAAATTTCTGTTTCTGGTTTCCCTAGACCTTCCTGAGCGAAAATTTTGAGATACAAATTACCTCCTTTCTGCCGGTAACGCCCATTCGAATAGGTGATCGTTCCACCTTGATGTCGGGGTATAAGAACCCAAACACCAGCGGGTCCTAATAATAAATGGGATGCAGGCGAACTATAGTGGTAGATTGTATATTTTTTGTCCAGGCCTTTTAAAGATTTATCGAGCATTTCATCGGGTCGTGGTCGGCGCCCCCACCGATTGCTGTAATAAATCCCTATCTGGGATAAAAGAAATCCTACTATTAAGGCGCCAATCGATAACGAAAATAGTTCTGGGTTCTTGTACGAGAGATACATACCGCCCCCGAGGACGCCTAAACCTGCAAGCATGGCGACTTGACCAATTCGAGCATTACGCTTGATTAACGACTCGTTGGTGATTATATTCATAGATTATGCTCCTGAGTTGTTTGGTTATTTCTGGTTGCGTTTCACAATATATTGATTATACGGAACATCAATTGGAGAAACTTCGTAAGACCAGGCATGCGTTCTGGCCTCCTAAGCCAAATGAATTTGATATCGTTGTATTTACTTCCTGCAGTCTTGATTGATTCGGTACATAGTCAAGATCACATTCAGGGTCAGGGTTTTCATAATTGATGGTCGGTGGAATTTGATTGTTCTGGATAACCAGCGCGCAGGCAATAATTTCGAGCGCGCCAGAGGCTCCCATCGCATGACCGAGCATGGACTTTGTAGAGCTGATCGCCAGATCATAGGCGTGGTTGTTGAACACTGTTTTGATGGCTTTTGTTTCAACCAAATCGTTAATCGGGGTCGAACTCCCATGCGCGTTGATATAATCAATTTCCTGTGAGGAGATATCGGCGTTCTCTATTGCCCAGCGCATAGCTCTCGCTGCTCCGTTACCGTCTGGATCCAATGAAGCAAGGCTGTAACCATCGGATGAGGATGAGTAGCCCAATACTTCAGCGTATATGCGTGCTCCGCGGGAGAGTGCGTGATCCAAGTTTTCCAATACGACCGAGGCTGCTCCTTCTGAAAAGATGAACCCCTCTCGCTGCGCGTCAAATGGCCGACTGGCTGCCTCAGGGTTCTCGTTATAATTGATCGGCAAGGCTCGCATGGCAGAGAATCCTGCGAGAATGAAATCCGTTAATAATGATTCGGTCCCGCCAGAGATGACCACATCCGCTCCACCACGCCGGATCAGTTCTGTGGCTTCCCCAATCGCCTGTGTTCCTGTCGAACAGGCCGTTGAGATCGTGAAATTGGGTCCTAAACACTGGAACCGGCGGGCAATTAAATAAGCGGACAGGTTTGGTATTCCACTGGGTAGGGCAAATGGGTTCACCCGCTTAGGACCATGTGACCTTAGGGCGGTCAATCCGCTCTCAAGATAATCCAACCCACCAATGGTTGTTCCAAAAACGACGCCGGCTCGTTCTTGATCCGGCATGGTTTCTGGTAGATTTGCATCTGCAACAGCTTGCGTGGCAGCAGCCAGTGCAATCTGACCTGACCTGGGGATACGGCGCGCCTCTTTGCGATCCATGTAGTTGTGAGGGTCAAAATCGGGTATCTCTCCTGCGATTTGACACGGCAAATTTTCTGGATCAAACTGGGTTATCCGGCGAACGCCAGAACGTCCGTTTATCCACCCATCCCAAAGTAAACCTACTGAGGAACCTAATGGAGATATGGCTCCAAGACCAGTGATAACTACTCGAGTTCGTTTTGATGTATCTGTCATGCATTCTCCTCTAAATTTATATCTGCAAGGCTCTCTTTGATTGCAGTTTTTAATGCAGATAACAGATCGACTTCTACCACCTTTCGAGCGGATCGAATTGCATTGACCAGCGCACGCGCATCTGAGCGCCCATGACCGATCAGGACCAGCCCATTGACGCCTAAGAGTGGTACAGCTCCGATTTCTGCCGGATCGAGTATCACCTTCAACTTGTTGAAAGCCGGTCTGGCGAACAGTGCTCCTATTTTTGTCCTGGTGCTGCTGGTTAACTCTTCGCGCAGTGTGTCGACAAGTAATTTTGCGACTGCTTCACTTGATTTTAAAAGAACGTTCCCGGTGAAGCCATCTGTCACTGCTACATCGACCTCACCCCCAAAAAGCTCTTTGCCTTCTATGTTGCCGACGAAATTTAATCCACTCGCCTGGAGCAGCGGGTATGTATCCCGCGCCAGTTCATTTCCTTTACCGGCTTCCTCCCCGTTTGATAGAAGCCCAACTCGTGGATTTTTTATACCACGAATTTTCTGCGAATAGACTGTGCCAAATACTGCGAACTGGAGCATGTGTTCCGGGCGGCAGTCGGGATTTGCTCCAATGTCCAATACTACACAAGATCCATTTTTGACAGGGAAGAAGGCGCTTACTGACGGGCGTTCTACCCCGGGAATTGTACCGAGACGATAATAAGCCGTCGCCAGGGCGCCGCCGGTGTTCCCGGCAGTAACAAATGCATCTGCATCTCCGTTTTTGAGCAAATCCATACCGATTGCCATGGATGTTTTTGACCCCCTGCGTTTGGCTTTTAGAGCAAGTTGAAGACCCTTGTCCTCCATTGTTATGACATCTTGAGCATCAACAATTCGTATGGGTGTCGCTGGGGTTGGATGAGCCTCCAGACGACGCTCCAACTCATCTTCGGGTCCTACCAGGATGACCTCTTCTCTAAATAGGTTGGCAGCCTCAACTGCGGCCTGAACCTCGGGACCCGGGCAGTCATCACTACCCATTGCATCCAGGACAATGCGCATGTTTATCCTCCAACACTTTCTTATAGCCAATTACGGTTATCATTCTTGACATCAACACAGAGCCGATTATAATACGTTTGTTCTAGCGCTGGTGCTGGAATTGGCAGACAGGCATGGTTGAGGGCCATGTGCCGAAAGGCGTGAGGGTTCAAGTCCCTCCCAGCGCATAAAATTTCACTCCTGGGATCAAGCAGCTCCCAGGAGTTATTTTATTCTTTTATTGACATCCGGCGTTCCAGCACGCGCACACCAGCCGATAGTAATAATGTCATAGCCAGGTAGAGAAAAGCTGCTACACTAAACGCTTCCATTACTCTGAATGTGCTCGAGCGGCGCAAACGTGTAAGCTGAGTGAGTTCACTCACAGCCAATACGGTCGCTAAGGAGGAATCTTTAAGCATAGCGATAAAATCATTACCAAGTGGGGGAAGTATGCGTCTAATAGCTTGCGGCAGGATTATAAATCGCATGGCTTGTAAGTAGCTCATGCCGAGCGAACGAGCGGCTTCCATTTGTCCAGAACCTATTGACTGAATACCTGCTCGAAATACTTCTGCTTCGAATGCACCGTAACCAATAGCAAGCGCCAGGGCTGCGCGCAGTTCCATGGGTATCGAGCGAATACTGAAGAATTCAAGACCTCCTAAAATAGTTCCGATAATTCCGCCTGCTGAAGACGCCCAACTACCAATCGAGTTGACTGCATTAACAAATAATGGCACGATACCAAAAGCGATCATCAGTATCAATACGACCATGGGGATGCCTCTGATCACTTCTACATAAGTAGTTGCTATTGTGTACAGGATAGGATTCTTGGATAATCGAGCTAATCCGGTAAACAGACCAATAATCATTGCTACCGGAAAAGCCGTCAGTGTCAGCCTTAGTGTGATGATCACGCCCGCGCGTAGGAAGATAAAAGTTTCGCGATAATTTGCATTCGTCATAATGAAGATGACAGCCAATATCCCGGTGATAATTAAAAGGATTGCCCACCAGGGTACCTTGCTCCAGCTAAAATCCATGGGCAGCCAATAAGACGTGCGTGCAACTTCATTTTTTTCTTGGCTACCATACTGCCCGCGAGTGTTTTTACTCAAATCTTACCCTCCCAACTTATTATCGCTCGAATGTATTTCCGGTTTTTGTTGGATATATTTTATCAAGCCGGGATGGAGATATTATCTCCATCCCGGAAGTTGAATCGAAACGGCGATATCGGATAGATTTTATTGAGTTAGCCCCCACTTCCTGTTTATTTCATCCAATGTGCCATCGCTCTTCATTTCTTCGAGAGCCTGGTTAACCTTTTCTAATAATTCGCTGCCTGGTGGAAAAACGAAACCTAATTCCTCATCCGAAGTCAATTGTGCGATGATCTTAAATTCGCCGGGATATGCTTCTATGAATCCCGATGCAGCGAGGTTGTCAATAACAACTGCATCGACATCTTTGGATTGAAGGGCAAGGATAGCAGCGGGAAAATCTTCAAAAGAGGATATCCGTTCTTCTGGGAAGTACTCTTTAGCTACGATCTCATTGGTCGTGCCGATCTGGGTGCCAATGAGTTTTGTTTCATCTGTCTGCATATCTTCTAAAGTTGCTGTTTCATCCACACGCACAAGTAAGGTTTGACCGACAACCACGTATGGGATCGAGAAGTCAACGATCTCATCACGTTCAGCCGTAATGGTTACACCATCGGCAAGCCAGTCATATTCGCCAGCCTGCATGGCAGGGAAGATGCCATCCCAGGCGGCCTCTTTAAATTCTGGCACACAGTCGATACGTTCGCAAATTTCTCGTACGGCGTCGTAATCCCATCCGACAGCTTCACCCGTTTCTTCGTCGATGTAGTTGAATGGCGGGTAAGCATTTTCAACGGCTACAATTACGGTATCCGCTTCGCCTCCACCACAAGCGCCTATCAATAGGCTGAAGACAATTAGCATTGCAAACAACAGAATCTTCTTCATATCTCTCTCCTTATTACGCTTTATGAAAGTGTTTTGTCCGGTCGATAGAGATCGCCGTTTCCAGAAAAGCTTTAACTTCGAATATTATAGCATCACGTTTCAATACAGGGTAGCCGAAAAACCAATTTTCAGGGTGAATAAGCAGGTATAATAATTCCGTATTGAGTGTTGGATATTCTAAAAAATATATGTACGAATTGCGGTTAATGTGAAAATTCAAGCAATATGTTAGTACGTTAAGTAATTAATAAGATATAAGGGAGAGCTAACATGACTCAATTCCTGGCTAGCGATTGGCTGCCAACTCTGAAGGAAAAATTAAACACTGATGACCAATATGCTGAGATAGCTCGGAATTGGGAAGGAGATATGGTTTGCCAGATAGACCCTGGTGGACCTTTAGAAATTGCCGTTATTTACTATCTGGATTTATGGCACGGCAAATGCAGAGATGCATTCGAGATAGAAAATGTAGAAGAGAAAAAACCTGCTTTATTATTAGTCGCGCCGTATGAAAATTTTAAAAAGATTATTAAAGGGGAGACACAAGTCATCCAGGCGTTGCTTACCCGGAAGATTAGTGTCAAAGGAAATATGTCTCTGTTAATGAGAAACGTTCCCACGGTGCTTGATTTCGTGCGTTGTTGCCAGGAAATCACGGACAGATATTTATAATTATTGATGAAACTTCTGAGAAAATTAATATCCGAAATTTACGTTGGGGAAATACTTGATATTGTCATCCGATACCATTGGACCGTTGTGTTTGTGGAAACAGAAAATGGTATAACCTGTGGTCTTTCATCAACTTTAGCTAAGGGTCAGCTGCAATGAATGCCCTACTCCCGCAATTTTCTGACCATTGGATCGATGCTAACGCAGAATAGATAAAGAAAATTCTTGGACAGGGAAAACGAGTCGTCATATTGAACCGGTGATTCGTACGATTAAACAGGCGCGTGATTTTCAACAGCTTCAAAGGGCAGGTGTAAGGCTGGTAAATATTACCAGAATGAACTCTAGATAAAATTGGGAGGATTATGTCGCAGTTATTGTTAGACGTATTGGGTGCAGAGGACGTAGATCAGATAATCGGAGAGGGAATGCAGTTGCTGATGGATCCCGGGGTTCGCATCCACAATGATCAGGCGCTGGAACTGCTGATAGGCGCAGGAGCCGAGGTCGATAGAGCAAAACAAGTGGCGTTTATACCTGAGGATCTGGTCCAGACAGCACTGAAGACCGTGCCTCGAGAATTTTATCTTTATTCCCTCGATGGTGAACCTGTAGTTCACTATGGCGGCGAACGCGTTCAGTTTGACCCTGGTTCGGCTGCGATTGCTGTCCTCGATAGCCATACTGGGAAACATCGACCGCCGGTAACTGGTGACTTTGTCAATTTCGTAAAGATTGTAGAGATGCTGCCTCAGATCGATGCTCAAAGCACAGCTATGGTATGCGTAGATGTCCCCGAGGAAATCGGGGATCTTTACCGGCTGTACCTTGCTCTCTTATATATGCGGAAACCGATTGTGACTGGAGCCTTCCGGAAAGACACCTGGTGGACAATGAAGGAAATGTTAGTCGCGATCGCTGGTGATGAATTATCTCTATCAAATCACCCAATTGCTATCTTTGATGTCTGCCCTTCACCGCCGTTATTATGGAGTGATCTCACGTGCCAGAATTTGATCGATTGTGCTATGTCTGGTATTCCTGCTCAACTCGTCGCTATGCCTTTAGCTGGTGCCGCGGCACCTGTAACCTTAGCGGCGACTGTCGTCCAGCACACTGCTGAGAACTTCAGTGGATTAGTAATTCACCAGCTGGCAAAAGCTGGGTCACCGCTTGTATGGGGCGGATCGCCAGCGGCGTTTGATATGAGAAGGGGCACTACACCCATGGGTGCACCAGAGACCTGGTTGATTGATGCTGCATACGTGCAGGTTGGTAGGAGGCTGTCTCTACCCACACATGTTTATATGGGTATGAGCGATGCGAAGATAATTGATGCCCAATGCGGACTCGAGTCGATGGCTGGGACGATGATGGCTGCTTTGATGGGTGCGAATATGGTCTCGGGCGCTGGAATGCTGGATTTCGAAACCTGCCAGAGTCTGGAGAAATTAGTCATCGATGCTGAGATGATCTCCCTGGCGAGAAGAGTAATTGCAGGAATTGATAAACGAGATGAACCAATTGCGTTGGACATCATCCGGCCGATGGGGCACAGAGGAGATTACCTGGCATCACCACATACGCGTAAGTGGTATCGAGAAGAATTCTATATGCCTAGTAAGGTTATTGATCGAGGTTCGTTGGAGGCATGGCACCAGGAGGGCTCAAAGTCTACCTTTGATCGTGCTCATGAGCGAGTTAAGTCTCTTCTGGATGCTTATGAAGGTCCTCGTTTACCTAAAGAAAAAATCAGTGAACTGAAAAACATAACGCAAACCGCAGCCCTGAGGTTCGGTATTCGGGAATTACCCCCAATTCCTGAATAGTACACCCAATGCCAAATATTGGTTGCCATAATTCTGGAGCATGAGTAAATCTCACAACTATATTCCCAATCATCGATAAAGAGGTAGTTAATGACCCAGATAATTCAAAGTATTACAGATCCGAAATTAAGTGTAAATGTGTTAAACGAGGCAGAAATTCTCAAGATGCATACGGCTACGCTGGATGCGATCGAGAGTGTAGGGGTGAAATTTCCATACATGCGTGAACGTTGGATGCCGGACTTGATGGATAGGCGTTCCTATGGAGTCTGGGAAAAAGAGAAAGGTGGCGCTCGTCACTGGGCTCGTGAAAAGGCGCAAGAAATCTTAACGAATCATCGGCCAGATCCGCTTCCTCCCGAATTAAAAAAGGAATTATTGGATATTATCTCGCGAATAGAGGATAGAGCTCAGTCCCTAGGATTGGTTTAATACGATGTCTTATCACCCGGTGAACTTATCGCAAGATCAATTGGATATCCTTGAACGGAACCTGGATGTTCGGGTTTTCCTTGAGGGACCGGCGGGTTGTGGAAAGACTACTGTCGGGGTGGAAAGAATGTTAGCCATGATGGCTACGGGAATCTGGGGCGATTCTATTCTACTGCTGGTACCTCAGCGGACTCTAGCTGGACCCTACTACAATGCGCTGCAGCATCCGGGGGTGCTCACAGGGGGTATGGTTGCGGTTCTAACAGTCGGCGGTTTGGCGCAGCGAATGGTTGATCTATTCTGGCCGCTTTTAGCAGAGCAGGCTGGCTTTTCAATGCCGGACGAACTGCCCGTTTTCCTTACACTGGAAACGGCTCAATACTATATGGCTCACCTGACAACCCCGCTCCTGGAGGATGGATACTTTGAAACGGTGACAATGGATCGGAACCGGTTATTCAGCCAGATCATCGACAATTTAAACAAAGCGGCAGTTGTAGGATTCCCATACACTGAAATTGGTGAACGATTGAAAGCAGCATGGACTGGCGATCCGGGACAGGTGCGAGTCTACGATGACGTCCAATTCTGTGCAACGAGCTTCCGCGAGTATTGCCTGGCTCACAACCTGCTCGATTTTTCACTGCAGATTGATCTGTTCTATAATCACTTGTGGCCTCTGGACATCTGCAGAGATTACCTGGGTAAGATGTATCGACACCTGATCGTTGATAATCTGGAGGAGGACACACCCATTTCACATGATTTGTTGGCGGAATGGCTGCCTGAATTCGAATCGGCTCTTCTTATATATGATAAGGAAGCGGGCTACCGCCGTTTTCTTGGCGCTGATACTTTCACCGCGTACCGGTTGAAAGAGCAATGTGATGAACACTTCCAACTAGCAGAATCATTCGTATCTTATCCTGCAGTTCAGAGCTTAAATGCTACCCTTTCGTTTGCCATCCGCCAACCAGGAGCGCCAATAACAGTTGGGCAAGACACCCAACTTGGTGATAGACCTGTGGATGAGCTCCCTGGTGAGCAGATATCAGAACTGGGTGCAGGGTCCGATAAAACCAGTGCTCTGTGGCTGGCTTATCACCGGTTTTACCCAGAGATGTTGGATTGGGTAGCAGATCAGATACAAATACTGGTAAATGATGAATATACTTTACCATCCGAAATCGTCGTGATGGCGCCTTATTTGTCCGATGCTTTACGTTTTTCATTGATAAATCGCCTGGAAGAACGACACATCCCGGTTCGCTCTCACCGTCCATCTCGCTCATTACGAGAAGAACCTGCCATGCAATGCATGCTGACTTTGGCTACATTGGCTTTCCCAGGTTGGGGGTACACGCCATCCAGATTTGATTTTGCGTATGCCCTTGTTCAAGCAATCGATGGGTTAGACCTGATACGCGCCCAACTGCTGGCTGCAATTGTATATAGGGAGAAGGCTGGATCGGGCATTTTATCGTCTTTCGATCTTATAAATCCCGCCATGCAGTCACGAATTACATATCGTAATGGCGAACGGTACGAGCAGCTTCGTGAATGGCTCGAGGATAACAAAGCAGTTGGAGCCGGTGGCAGCAACGAACCTTTTGATTACTTTCTTAGTCGATTATTTGGCGAGCTGCTGTCGCAGCCTGGCTTTGGATTCCACAATAATTATCGATCCGGCGAGATTGCAGCGAATTTAATCGAGTCGGTATTTAAATTTCGCAGGGTCGCTGGTCAACCATTAGCAGAAGAAGATGTCCCCGTCGGAAAAGAGTATCTGAACATGGTTCAGAGCGGGGTAGTTGCGGCTCAGTACGTGCGTAGTTGGCAGATTCAAGAGGATGATTCGGTACTGATAACACCTGCACATACGTTCTTGATGGGCAACCGTCCTGTAGACATTCAGTTCTGGTTGGACATTGGTAGTCGTGGTTGGTATCAACGGCTTAATCAACCACTAACTCAACCATTTGTGCTGAGCAGGAGCTGGCCTCCGGATAGATTATGGGCAGACACAGATGAATTGCAGGTAAGCCAGGATAATCTAATCCGGTTAACAACAGGGTTGCTGCGGCGCTGTCGTCATCGGTTATACCTGGGATTGAGCGATCTTGGTGAGGCAGGTTATGAACACCGCGGAACATTATTGCACGCATTTCAGCGAGTTCTCAGGCAGATAGCATAATTATGATGGAGCTAAGAGACTCCCAAGAGCAGATTTGTTCTTATAGCGGTGGAAGGATGGGGGTGGCGGCGGTACCCGGAAGTGGAAAAACATGGACGCTGTCACTCCTGGCCGCTGAAATCATCGCTCGCGGTGACCTGTTGGATGATCAGGAAGTTTTAGTCGTCACATTGGTGAATTCTGCCGTGGATAATTTCTATCATCGAGTCGGGGAGTTCGTGAGTAATTACAATCTGATCCCGAATCTTGGTTATAGAGTACGCACGTTGCATGGACTGGCTCACGATATTGTGCGCGAGCGTCCGGATCTGGTTGGTTTGGCTGATGGTTTTATAATCGTTGACGAACGCGAGGCGGATGCGATCAGGAGGGAAGTCGCGCGCACTTGGCTGCAGTCCCATCCCAATGAACTTGCTGGTTATCTGGCCCCAGAGGTTGAAGAAGGACGGCGAGATTGGGTGATGAGAAACGCGCTGCCTGATCTGATTCGTGACATATGTCTAAGCTTTATTCGATTTGCGAAAGATAGGCAGTTATCACCCGAGAAGCTGCATGCACGCCTTGACGCCATGCCTATTGCTCTACCTTTAGCCGAGATGGGTTTCGAGATGTACATGGATTATCAGCGCGCCTTGAATTATCGTGGGGGTGTTGATTTTGATGATTTAATTCGTCTGGCCCTGCTGGCGTTAATAACAGAAGATGGTTATCTTCAGCGTCTGCGTTATCAATGGCCGTATGTGCTTGAAGATGAAGCGCAAGATAGCAGCAATTTACAGCAGCAGATCCTGGCAATGCTGGTAGGCGAAGATGGTAATTGGGTACGGGTCGGCGATCCGAATCAAGCGATTTTTGAGACATTTACTACGGCAGACCCAAAGTATTTGCGCGATTTTATTCAAACACAGGGTGTCGTTGAACGTGAGCTACCTGTGTCAGGACGTTCCGCAGCCAGTGTTGTAAAGTTGGCGAACTACCTTGTAGAGTGGACCCAGGAGAAGTATCCGGTCGTTGAAGTGCGGGATGCGCTGCATGCGCCTCCACTCATTCAATTAACAAAGCCTGGTGATCCACAACCTAATCCCGAGGATGACCCATCCAAGATCCACCTTGTTGTGCGAAAATATGCCCCTCAAGAAGAAATCCTGGCAGTTGTTAATTCTATTGAGCGCTGGGTGCCTAAAAATGAAATGGCGACCGTTGCGGTCCTGGTACCCCGCAACAACCGCGGTTTTGAGGTTGTAGACGAACTGCGTCGCAGGAACATAGGGTGTATTGACAGTCTACTTCGGAGCAGCAGCAGCACTCGCACATCTGCGGGTGTCCTGGCTAATTTGCTAAGCTACCTTGCGAATCCACAGTCGACCAGGAAGTTGGCCAGGCTTTATGAGGTCTGGCGCAGAGCAGAACGAACAGATAAAGCATTGTGGGAAGAGGTAACGCGTACCACCGAGCGCATGCGAAAGATAGCGAGGGCTGAAGATTTCATTTGGCCGGAGGCGGGTGTTGATTGGCTAGATGAGCTAACAGAGGATGAAGTTACGGAGCAGGTAATTGTTTCCTTAAGGCAGTTTAGGGAACTTGTACGCCGCTGGTTGGCTGCGGTCTTGCTGCCGATCGATCAAATTGTTCTCACATTAGCTCAGGATTTACTCAGCGAACCCGCCGATCTGGCTCTAATCCACAAACTTGCCGTGCTTCTTCGTCAGGCAAGTCAGGCAAACCCCTCGTGGCGACTTCCTGAGCTGAACCTAGAATTGGGCGCGATCGCGAAAAATGAAAGGCGGTTCCTGGGTTTTAGTGATGATGACAGTGGGTTTGACCCGGAAAAATATAGAGGCAAGGTGGTTGTATCTACCATGCATAAAGCCAAAGGATTAGAATGGGATCGTGTGTACTTGATGTCCGTCAATGATTATAATTTCCCCAGTGGTATATACGATGGGACTTATATTGCTGAGAAATGGTTCATCAGAGATCATCTTAACATGGAAGCGGAAACGCTTGAGCAGCTAGATGTTTTGCTTTCTGCAGACGAGTATGTCTGGTATGAAGAGGGGATGGCTTCGCAGCAAGCACGCTTAGATTATGTGAGGGAACGTGTAAGGCTGTTTTATGTTGCTGTTACCCGTGCCAGGCGAGAACTGGTTATCACCTGGAATACCGGACGCCGTGGTGTATCGAATCCAGCCGTTCCTTTCCTGGCGTTAAATGAGTTCTGGCAGAGTTTTCAGCAAGAGGGACAAATAGAAAATGATCTTACCTGATGGATTTCGATTTAGCCAGGGAAATTTACAGGATTTTGTGGACTGCCGGCGTCGGTTTCAATTACGCCATGTTCTTCATCAGGCCTGGCCGGCCGTTGAAAGTGAGCCTTTTATCGAGAATGAGCAGTTCATGCAGCAAGGGCAGCAATTTCACCATCTTGTACATCAATTTTTTATTGGTATCCCACCTGGAAAATTGTCTGCAAATATCCAAGACCCTGAACTGGCAAGTTGGTGGAATGATTTTTTGGCATATGCAGATCAACTGATTTCTTCGAAGGAGTGGGATGCTTCATTTATATATCCAGAAATTACATTAACTTATCCGGTGGAGGGGTATTATATCGTCGCGAAATATGATCTCATTGTTATCAGTCCTGATGGAGGAGCAGTTATATATGACTGGAAAACTTCCCGGGTGCGTCCCAAGAGGAGTTGGTTACGTCAAAGGTTGCAGAGCAGGGTTTATCCATACTTACTTGCTAGATCGACTATCATAAAAAACCAGGGCATGGACGTCAATCTTGAAAAGATCGAGATGAAATACTGGTTCGCGAATTTTTCCGAACAAATGGAGGTTTTTAAATATACTGAGGCCCGCTTCAAGGAAGACCAGGAGTATTTGAGAAATTTAATTTCTTTGATCATTCGACTCGATGAAGATGAATTTACTCTGACCGCTGATGAGAAGAAATGCCGTTATTGTGTATATCGATCGTTATGCGATCGTGGGAAGGTTGCGGGAGAGTTAGGCGAACAAATACAATTTACAGACATCGATGAGGGGATTGATTTTGTACTTGATCTAGACCAGGTTGAGGGAATTAAGTTTTGAAAATAATCAACTTTAACTTGATGGAAGATAGTAGGCGTGCCTGCGCCGAAGGTTTCATCTCATATCGCTTTCGTTAATTGCAGAATGAGCTGAAAAATGAGATTAAGATAGAACTCGCACAGCTAGAAGTTAGACCTATGTATCTATCCAAAAGAGAATGGTTGACCAAGCCCGAAATAACTGTTTCGAATGGGTTGTTGAAGGCTGCCGGCGGAAACTCGATTGTTGCGCGGGCGCTAGTAAGACGAGGAATTATTGATGTAAATAAAGTGCGTGCATTTTTGCACGCTGATCAATATCAGCCAGCACCTCCTATGACAATGCCCGGAATGGGTGAGGCAGTTGGTCGGTTGCAGAATGCAATCCTCTCAGATGAGCTGATATGTATATGGGGCGATTTCGATGTCGATGGTCAAACAGCAACCAGTTTATTG